>JAESGM010000162.1_pt1 | contig 141230 bp, 134 predicted proteins | sample 9269721 | NCBI WGS metagenome assembly JAESGM01 (sample SAMN15720920, study PRJNA650825) | algae metagenome | isolation source: Komarekiella atlantica HA4396-MV6 and co-occurring heterotrophs from... | place: USA: Theobald House, Kauai, HI | collected 2009-07-29 | reverse complement strand
AGCCACGCAGCCTGGCGCAGGGCATTGCCTCGCTCGAAACGCTGAAACAGGAGCCGGGTCTTCGCGAACTTGCCGCAATGCGCAACGGCCGCATCCATGCGCTCGACCAGTATCTCATGAGATCGCCTTTGAATTTCGTGACTTTCGAGGCGCTGGCGAAATGGGTGCATCCCGAACTCTTCGCCGATATCGACCCGCAGGCGACGCTCGATGAAATCAACCAGCGCTTCCTGAAGACGCCGTTGAAGGGCCCGTTCTGGACGAGCCTCGACCCCGCCGCCGATCGACGGGGCGGTCAACGACCGTGACGGAGGATATCGTCGATCAGGGCAGTCGGGCTCCGGATCGCCGCGAAGCCGTGCTTGTTGCTTATGACCGGCAGACCTTGCGGCGGGTCGCCATCGTGGCCGGGCTCGTTGCGATCCTCGTCGCATCCTTCGTCGGCGACCTGGCCACCGGTCCGTCGAGTCTTGGCGCCGCGGAGACCCTGCGCACGATCCTGTGGCCAGGGGAGGCCAGCCGCAGCACGCTGGTGATCGTCTGGGATGTGAGGATGCCGGCAGCGGTGATGGCGGCGCTGGTCGGGGTGGCACTGTCGCTCGCCGGCGCCGGGATGCAGCTTGCCAGCCTCGCGCAGGCGATCGTGCGCGCACCAAAATTGCTATTGCTCGACGAACCAACCAGCGCGCTGGACCTTCGCCACCAACTCGACGTCATGACGATCGTGCGCGAACTGGCCCGCGAAGGGCGGATTGTCGTCGTGGTGCTGCACGATCTGACACTTGCTGCGAGTTGGTCCGACCACCTCGTCGTGCTCGACTGCGGCACAGTGGTCGCCGAAGGTCGGCCTGAAGAGGCGCTTTCCTCATCCATCCTGTCCGCCGTCTACGGTGTGGCGGCCCGCGTCGAGCGCTGCTCGCGAGGCCGCCTGCACATCATGGTGGACGGTCCCGCAAATCCTACGGAGCTGCGCCATGCAAACTGAATTTGCTGAAGCCAAACGCTCGTTTCAAGCTCAGGCCGAAGTCTCGGTAGCCGATCCGGAACGCCTCATCGAGCGGGTGTTCGAGCATTTCGCCGAGCACGATGCCGAGATTACTCCGATCGAGCGCGGCGCATCGGCCGCATTCTTCCTTGGAGACATCTCCATGCAGGCGCGGCCGAACAACGTCGTCATGAGCGTCAAGGCAGACGACGAAACCGGGCTTGCCTTTATGAAGTCGCTTGCGGCGCACCATCTGATCGAGTTCGTGCAAGGCGAGCGGCCGCGTTTCGCATGGACCGGCGACGGCGTTGGCCTGAGCCAATTCCCGAATTTCCGCGAGATGACGGTCGAGCGGGTGGCCGATGTCACGCCGCATATGCGCCGGATCACGCTTTCAGGCTCCGACCTCGAGCGTTATGCGACCCATGGTCCACATCTGAAGCTGTTCGTGCCCCGGGAATACACCATCAAGCCGGAATGGCCTGTTCCCGGCGAGGACGGCCTACCGGTTTGGCCGGCCGAAGACCGAAGGCCAGAGGTGCGCACCTATACTGTGCGTGCCCTCGATCTCACTGCCGGCACCTTCGACGTGGATTTCGTGCTGCACGGCGATCACGGTGTCGGCTCGCATTGGGCGCTGAATGCGCGTCCTGGCGATCTCGTGGGCGTGCGTGGTCCGGTCGGCCGAGCCGTACCAGAGGCTGATTGGTATCTGCTCGTCGGTGACGAAACAGCGCTGCCGGTTATCGCGCGAACGCTCGAATCCCTGCCAGCCGGCGCGAAGGGGGTCGCAGTCATAGAGATCGCGGACCGGAGCGCACAGCAGCCCATCGCATTCAAGGCCGATATCGAACTGCGATGGTTGCACCGCAACGGCGCCGACCCTGGCACGACCTCTTTGCTCGCCGATGCCATGCGCGCTGTCGAGATGCCGCCGGCCGGGACCCGAATCCATGCCATGGCCGGCGTCGAATACTCTGCATTCAAGGCGATCCGCCGCTACTGGCGCGACGAATTGCAACTCAACAAGAAGGACGTGCTTCCGGTCGCCTACTGGCGCAGAGGCCGCGCCGAAGGCGAAGCCGCCCCCGACGACGAGAAAGACTGAGCGTGGAGTTTCCTGAAGCGCTTCACCGCCTACAATCGATGGTAACGCGTGCTGTTCCTGCTCGACTTCGGCAGCGCGGTGCGGCGGATTCTTGGAGTTCGCTTTCCCGGTGGCGGCGACACTGTTTATCGACCGGCTGCTGCCGACCAGGCATATCGGTCTGATCGCGTTGGCAGCACTCGGCCTGCTGGCGATTCATGCATCGATCGCCATAATCACACGCTGCAGAGACAGCGCAGATTCGCCAGCGCCTCCAGGATTCGCAGGCGGGAAGCGCCAATAGCGGAAGCTGGAGGCCTGCCCGAAAGCAGACCTCGCTAAGCAGCGTCGGTACGCTACGCTCGGCGTTCTTCCGGCGGCATCGAATGTCGCTATAGGCGCTTCGTTCCGCGGTGACCAATCTAGGGCACGACCCGCCGGATGTCCCGCGCGGCCTGCACCATGTTGACGAGCGCCGGCCTGACCTCGTCCCATTTGCGGGTCTTCAGCCCGCAATCGGGATTGACCCAGAGCTGCTCGTCCTTCAGCCGCTCGCGCGCGAGCCGCAGCAGCTCGGTCATCTCAGCGACATCCGGCACACGCGGCGAGTGGATATCGTAGACGCCCGGGCCGATCTCGTTCGGATATTTATAGCTGCGGAAGGCTTCCAGCAGCTCCATCTTCGAGCGCGAGGTCTCGATCGAGATGACGTCGGCATCCATCGCCGCGATGGCGTCGATGATCTGATTGAACTCCGAGTAGCACATATGGGTGTGGACCTGCGTCTCGTCGGCGACGCCCGAGGCGCAGATACGGAAGCTTTGCACGGCCCAGTCGAGATAGTGCTTCCAGTCACCCGTGCGCAGCGGCAGCCCCTCACGTAGAGCCGCCTCGTCGATCTGGATCATCGCCGCCCCGGCCGCCTCCAGGCCGAGCACCTCGTCGCGGATTGCGAGCGCGATCTGCTTCGAGGCCTCACTACGCGGAATGTCGTCGCGGACGAAGGACCAGTTCAGGATTGTCACCGGGCCGGTCAGCATCGCCTTCATCGGCTTGCTGGTCAGCGACTGCGAATAGCGCCACCATTCGACTGTCATCGGATCGGGGCGCGAGACGTCGCCGAAGAGGATCGGCGGCCGCACGCAGCGCGAGCCATAGCTTTGTACCCAGCCATGGCGCGTGAAGGCGAATCCGGCGAGCTGCTCGCCAAAGTACTGGACCATGTCGTTGCGCTCGAACTCGCCATGGACGAGCACGTCGAGGCCGATCTCCTCCTGCCAGCGCACCGTGCGGGCCGTCTCCTCGCGCAGGAACTGCTCGTATTCGGCGTGGCCCAGCTGGCCCTTGTCATAAGCGGCGCGAGCCTTGCGGACCTCGGGCGTCTGCGGGAAGGAGCCGATCGTGGTGGTCGGGAAGGGTGGCAGGTTGAAGCGGTTTCGCTGAACCTGCGCGCGTGCGCCGAAGCCGCTCTTGCGTTGGGTGAAGGCCTCCGTCACCGCCGCCATGCGGGCAGCGACAGTCCTGTCATTGAGCTTCGGCGAGGCCTTGCGCACGGCGGCTGCCGCGGTCGAGGCCGCCAGGGCTTCCTTAACGCTGTCGCGCCCGCCGCCCACCGCGCGACCGAGCGTCGCCAGTTCGCCCATCTTCTGAACTGCGAAAGCGAGCCAGCCCTTCACGTCCGGATCGAGATTCGCCTCCAGCTCCAGATCGATCGGACTGTGCAGCATCGAGCAGGATGGGGCGATCTGGACGTGGTCGGTGCCACGCTTCGCCGCGACCGGCTCGATCCGTGCCAGCACCTTCTCGAGGTCGGTGCGCCAGATGTTGCGGCCATCGACCACGCCGAGCGAGAGCACGAGACCGCGCGGCGCCTTGGCCAGAACCGCGTCGAGCTGCTCCGGAGCGCGGACGAGATCGAGATGCAGGCCGGCAACCGGCAGCGACGCCGCCGTGTCGAGATTGTCGCCGAGCGCGCCGAAATAGGTCGCCAGCATCACCTTGAGCTGCGGCAGGGCATGCGCGATCGTCGCATAGGTCCGGCGCAGAGCCTCATGGGCAACATCGTCGAGATCGAGCACGAGGCAGGGCTCGTCGATCTGCACCCATTCCGCACCATTGGCCGACAAGCGCCGCAGCACGTCGATATAGACCGGCAGCAGCTCGCCCAGCAGCGATAGCGGATCGAAGGACGGATCCTTGGCCTTGCCGAGCTTGAGGAAGGTGACCGGGCCGAGCAGGACGGGGCGCGTCTCGTAGCCGAGCGCCTTGGCCTCGCGATATTCCTCGACGGGCTTCAGCGAGGCCAGCTCGAAGCGTTGCCCGGGCGCGAACTCCGGGACCATATAGTGGTAGTTGGTGTCGAACCACTTGGTCATCTCCTGTGCCGGGACGCCGTGATGATGATCGTGGTCGTGGTGGGCGTGGCCACAGGACGTGTGCGCCTCGACATCGCCCTGCGAGCCGCGGGCCATGGCGAAATAGGTGCCGAGCGGCACCGGGCCGCCCTTCCAGCCATAGATCGCGGGAATCGCGCCGACCATGACGCTGGTATCGAGCACCTGATCGTAGAAGGAGAAGTCGTTCGACGGGATCACCGTGATCCCTTGCGCCTTCTGCCGCGCCCAATTGGCGGCGCGCAAGGCCGCGGCCGTTTCGAGGAGCGATTTCTCATCGGATTTTCCGGCCCAGAAGCTTTCTAGGGCGATCTTGAGCTCGCGGCGCGGGCCGATGCGCGGCGTGCCGAGAGTGGCGATGGAGACTGATTGAGACATAGGCTTAACCCCAACAAGTTGGGGGCAAAGGCCATAGCGGACGCGGGACGAGGACCGGCCGGACGCAAATCCGGGCGGGGCCGCCTAGCGCACCACCGGGACACCCCGCCCGAGGACGTTCATGTTGTCGGGGCAGGTCTCCTGGCTCACGGGTCGGGGCTGCTGTCCGGCCTTCCCGAGACCTTGCCGGTCTCAGTGACACGAAATGGACAGCGGCTCGCCGCTTACAGTTGCGGGGGCAGCTCCGGCATGGGCTCGCGCCGCACCGGATTCCCTCTTAGCCCTGACGCCCCGCAAGGGGCCCAGAGAACCACGACCCTCCCAGGCTGGACCAACAAAGCTCGTCGGTCAAGAGACATAAAGACATCTATATGTCTTTCTGTAATGAATGCGCTGATTGCTGCCGCAAAATGGCGCGCCTGGAAGGCGTCCCGAGATCCTCGCTGTTACAGGCCGGCCATGGATAAAACAATTTATTGACACAACCGGGCCGTGAGCCACTAAATGTGGTGGTCACGGTCTCTCGAATCACTGGTTCGAGAGCTAAGAGGGAAGCCGGTGAGAAGCCGGCGCTGCCCCCGCAACTGTCAGCGGCGAGTTCGCGTCCATGTAAGTCACTGAGGCTGCAAGGCCTTGGGAAGACGGGCGCGAGCGATGATCCGCGAGCCAGGAGACCTGCCGCGACCCGTGTTTTACGTCCTCGGGCGGGGTGTCCCGGTGGTGCGCTTGGCAGGTCGCGGCTTCGTATCGTCGCGCGCCTTCTCGACGCAACCGCTTTGGCCTTTGCCCCCAACATCTTGGGGTTTGGAGCCGATGTCACTTTCTCTTGAAACCGAACGGCCTGCCGCAGCCCAGCCGGCTGCCACCGCTACGCCATCCAAGGCCACGGCGAACAAGCCGGGCTACCAGCTCATCCGCCGCAACGGCGCGGTGACGCCGTTCGATCCGTCCAAGATCGCGGTGGCGCTGACCAAGGCCTTCCTCGCCGTCGAGGGGTCCAGCGCCGCCGCCTCGCGCCGCATCCACGACCTTGTCGCCGAGCTGACCGAGCAGGTCGTCTCCGGCCTGACGCGCCGCGCCGCCTCGGGCCGCACCTTCCATATCGAGGACGTTCAGGACCAGGTCGAGCTCGCGCTGATGCGCGGCGAGCATCACAAGGTCGCCCGCGCCTATGTGCTCTATCGCGCCGAGCGCGCTCAGGAGCGGGCGAAGGCGCGGGCCGGCACGGATCCGGCCGGGGGCGAGCCCCCTGCCCTGCGCATGAAGCTCGCCGACGCGTCGCTGGTGCCGCTCGACGCCGCGCGCCTCGACAAGGTGGTGTGCGAGGCCTGCGCCGATCTCGACGGCGTTTCGGCCGGGCCTGTCCTGGCCGAGGCTCAGCGCAACCTCTATGACGGCATCTCGCTCGAAGAGCTTGCGCTGGCGCCGATCCTCGCCGCCCGTACCCTGATCGAGAGCGAGCCGAACTATGCCAAGGTCTCGGCGAGGCTTCTGCTCGACAAGCTCCGGCGCGAGGCGCTGAGTTTCGTGCACGGCCGGCCGGAGCAGGCGACGCAGAAAGAGATGGCCGGCCGCTATGGCGAGTATTTCGAAGCCTATCTCAAGACCGGCATCGCCAACGAGCTGATCGATCCCGAGCTTGGCCGCTTCGACCTCGCTCGCATCGCCGCAGCGCTGAAGCCCGAGCGCGATCTGCAATTCGACTATCTCGGCTTCCAGACGCTCTACGACCGCTACTTCCTGCATGTCCGCGGCCAGCGCTTCGAGCTGCCGCAGGCCTTCTTCATGCGCGTCGCCATGGGTCTGAGCCTGCGCGAGATCGACCGCGAGGCAAGGGCGATCGAGTTCTACGACCTGCTCTCCTCCTTCGACTTCATGGCCTCGACGCCGACCCTGTTCAATTCGGGCACGCTCCGCCCGCAGCTCTCCTCCTGCTTCCTCACCACCGTCGCCGACGATCTCGACGGCATCTTCAAGGCGGTGAAGGACAACGCCCTGCTCGCCAAATATTCCGGCGGCCTCGGCAATGACTGGACGCCGGTGCGGGGCCTCGGCGCACACATCAAGGGCACCAATGGCGAGAGCCAGGGCGTCGTGCCCTTCCTGAAGGTCGCTAACGACACCGCGATCGCGGTCAACCAGGGCGGCAAGCGCAAGGGCGCGGTCTGCGCCTATCTCGAGGCGTGGCATGTCGACATCGAGGAGTTCCTCGATCTCCGGAAGAACACCGGCGACGAGCGCCGCCGCACCCACGACATGAACACGGCGAACTGGATCCCCGACCTGTTCATGCAGCGGGTGGAGGCCGGCGCCGACTGGACGCTGTTCTCGCCGAACGAGGTGCCGGACCTCCATGACCTCTATGGCAAGCCCTTCAAGGCGGCCTACGAGGCCTATGAGGCCAAGGCCGCGAGCGGCGAGATCAAGGTCTTCAAGCGCGTCAAGGCGCTCGACCTCTGGCGGCGCATGCTGACCATGCTGTTCGAGACCGGCCATCCCTGGATCACCTTCAAGGATGCCTGCAACCTGCGCTCGCCGCAGCAGCATGCCGGGGTGGTGCACTCGTCCAACCTTTGCACCGAGATCACGCTCAACACCTCGGCCGACGAGGTCGCGGTCTGCAATCTCGGCTCGGTCAATCTCGCCGCCCATGTCGGTGCTGACGGACTCGACCAGGCGCGGCTCGCCCGCACCGTGAAGACCGCCATGCGCATGCTCGACAACGTCGTCGACATCAATTTCTACACGATTCCCGAGGCGCGCCGCTCCAACCTGCGCCATCGCCCGGTCGGCCTCGGCCTCATGGGCTTCCAGGACGCACTCCAGACGTTGCGCCTGCCGGCGGCGTCGGGGGAGGCGGTCGCCTTCGCCGACTCATCGATGGAGGCGATCAGCTTCCATGCGATCTCGGCCTCGGTCGATCTCGCCGCCGAGCGCGGCCGCTATCCGAGCTTCGAGGGCTCGCTCTGGTCGAAGGGCATCCTGCCGATCGACTCGCTCGACATCCTCTCGGAAGCCCGCGACGGCGATGTCGAGCTCGATCGGTCCTCGACGCTGGACTGGGAGAGCCTGCGCCAGCGGGTGATGACCACCGGCATGCGCAACTCGAACACGATGGCGATCGCGCCGACCGCGACGATCTCGAACATCGTCGGCGTCTCGCAGTCGATCGAGCCGTCCTACAGCCAGCTCTACGTCAAGGCGAACATGTCGGGCGACTTCACAGTGGTGAATGCGGGGCTGGTCCATGACCTCAAGGCGCGCGGGCTCTGGGACGAGGTCATGGTCTCGGACCTCAAATATTACGACGGCAAGGTCAGCGGGATCGACCGCGTGCCCGACGACCTCAAGGCGCTCTACGCCACCTCCTTCGAGATCGAGACGAGCTGGCTGATCCGCGCCGCCGCCCGCCGGCAGAAATGGATCGATCAGGGCCAGTCGCTCAACCTCTATATGGCGCAACCCTCCGGCCGGAAGCTCGACGAAGCCTATCGGCTGGCGTGGCGCCTCGGCCTCAAGACGACCTATTACCTGCGCGCGCTCTCGGCGACCCATGTCGAGAAATCGACGCTGAAGGGCACCGACGGCAAGCTCAACGCGGTCTCGGCCGGCGTGCCGGTCGCGGCCGCGCCGACCATGGTCGACATACCGCTCGAGAACGGCATGGCCGTGCCCAACGCCTGCTCGATCGACGATCCGAGCTGCGAGGCGTGTCAGTAGTCACGAGGCGCGGGGAACCCCTCTCCTGGAAGGAGAGGGGCAGGGGTGAGGTGTTCGGTGCGGAAACGTTGGCCTGAACCCGACCGCGCGGTCAGCGCTCGCGCAACTGGTCTGATCTCCCACACCTCACCCTACCCTCTCCTTCCAGGAGAGGGTTCCCCGCGCCTTCATCGTCAAGTCTTCGCATTCAAGAACGGAATATCCCATGCTCGACTGGTCCGACACCAAGCCGACGACCCCGGCCAACCCCGCCATCCTGACACCTGCCGCCGACGCCACCGGCCTCGGCGAGATCGACCGCAATGGCGGGCGCGTCAGCGTCGACGAGAAGCGCATGATCAATGCGCGCGCCGACGTGAACCAGCTGCTGCCGCTCAAGTACAAATGGGCCTGGGAGAAGTACCTCGCCGGCTGCAACAATCACTGGATGCCGACCGAGGTCTCGATGCAGGCCGACATCGCCCTGTGGAAGTCCAAGGACGGGCTGACAGAGGACGAGCGGCGAATGCTCAAGCGCAATCTCGGTTTCTTCGCCGCCTCCGAGAGCCTCGTCGCCAACAACATCGTGCTGGCGATCTACCGGCATCTCACCAATCCCGAATGCCGGCAATACCTGCTGCGCCAGGCCTTCGAGGAGGCGATCCACACGCACACCTTCCAGTACATCGTCGAGAGCCTCGGCCTGGACGAGGGCGAGCTCTTCAACATGTACCGCGAGGTGCCCTCGATCACCGACAAGGCGGCCTGGGCGCTGAAGCACACGCAGAGCATCGAAAACCCGGAGTTCCGCACCGGCACGCCGGAGAACGACCAGGCCCTGCTGCGCGACCTGATCACCTTCTACGTGATCTTCGAGGGCATGTGGTTTTACACCGGCTTCGCGCAGATCCTCTCGCTCGGGCGGCGCAACAAGATGGTCGGCATCGCCGAGCAGTACCAGTACATCCTGCGCGATGAATCGATCCACCTGAACTTCGGCATCGACGTCATCAACCAGATCAAGATCGAGAACCCGCATCTCTGGACCAGGGCCTTCCAGGACGAGGTGCGCGGCATGATCCGCGATGCGGCCCAGCTGGAGGCCGCCTATGGTCGGGACACGATGCCAAGGGGCTTCCTTGGACTGAACGCGGCGCTCTGCGAACAGTACATGCACTTCATCGCCAACCGCCGCTGCAGCCAGCTTGGCCTCACCCCGGTCTTCGCCGAGACCGAGAACCCGTTCCCCTGGATGAGCGAAGCGATGGACCTGAAGAAGGAGAAGAACTTCTTCGAGACCCGCGTCATCGAATATCAGAACGGCGGCGCCTTGAGCTGGGAGTAACCATCAAAACTACCATTGTCGCGCAAAGGCCATTTGCGCGGCAGTGCGCCTATATAACGGAAACTGGGCCTTCGCCGGGGAAGCGCAGGTTCGTCACATCACAGCCAGTCTTCGGCCCAGGGTCGTCATTCCGGTAAGTGCAGATACTCGCGGCCGCGTTGCGTCTCGGCAGGAGATCGGAATTGTTCTATTTACTATTTGGAGACGCAGTATTGCCGCTTCGCTTTGTGGCACCGTATTATTGGCTCACGATTTTGTATCAGGGTCCGCGATGACCTTCAGCATTCAGTCCAGCATTGCCAACGGCGCTCTCCACGTCAGCGGCCAGATCACCTATGAGGACGTCGCTGCCTATATGGACAGCACGCGCTATCTCGATCTGAGCGGAGCATCGCGGCAAGCGCAGCCCATGTTGCCCTTCGCCCGCGGCAGCTACTGGATGGAGCCGGTCCGGCCCGATGTCCACCTGACGGGCTGCGATCTCGAATATCTCAACGAGGAGCGCGTCGTAGGCTGCTACCGCCCGAGCCTGTTCGTCGGCATGCTCATCGCCGGCGAGCATACCGGCTTCGTCGGCGGACGCTCGATCGCCAGCCAACGCATCGGCGTGCCGACCCTGCTCGGCGTCGGCCGCGAGGTCGAGATCACCTCGGGCCAGCGGCGCGGTCAGATCTGTCGGATGAGCGGCTTCCATATCGGCGCCGACTTCCTGCGCGGGCTCGCGGAGAACGGATCGGCCGGCGGCGCCGGCCTTGCCCGCGTGCTCGACGACGGCTTTGCCTTCCACGAGCTCGAGCACAGCATCGCGTTGCGGATCCTGCTGACCCAGCTCGCCGACAACCCCTATTCCGGCGCGCTGGCGCAGATTTATGCCGAGAGCCGCATCCTTTCGGCCCTGGTCGAGCTTGCCGGGCTGCTGCACCACGCAAGCGACAGCGCCATTCCCGTTTTATCGCGCTCCCATCGTGATCACGCCGAACAGGCCCGCTTGCTGCTGGATTCTCGCCTCGCCGATCCGCCGAGTGTGCCGGAACTCGCCCGGACGATCGGCCTCAACGAGACCGACCTGCGCCGCAGCTTCAAGGCGGCGTTCGGCACCACCATCATCGACTATCTGCGCGACCGGCGGCTCGAAGTCGCGCGCATGCTGGTGCGGCAGCGGGAGCTTTCGGTCGCGACGATCGCCTATCGCGTCGGCTTCGCCAGCCCCGCCAATTTCGCCACCGCCTATCGCCGCCGCTTCGGCCAGCCGCCGTCTCACGATTTTTAAGCCTTCCAGGGCGTTCGCGTCCGCAAAGGAAAAACACCGGACCGCAAAGGCCGGGCGCATGGAGCCGACCAAGGGCACGCCATAGAACGGCCGCAGGTTCAGCGGTTTTGAAGTTTTCCCGGTGACGGCAGCACATCGCGAGACGGCCGGCGTCGCCCGGAAGCACAACGAAGTGGCGGCCGACGCACACGTCTCGCTCGGCACGGTCGCGGCGCGACTGCTCGGCCTGATGCGGCGGCGGCGCGGCCTGCTTCTGCTCTCCGTCCTTTTCGGCACGGTAGCGGCACTGCTCTCGCTCACACCCTATGTCGCGGCTGCTCTGGCGCTCGCGGCCCTGCTCGACGGCACCGCGACCGGAGGCTGGCTCGCCTCGCTCGGCTTGGCGGCGCTCGCCGGCGTCGCCGGGCGCCAGATGCTGTTCGCACTCTCGACCGGGCTGTCGCACCACATCGCCTTCGCGACGCAGGAAGAGCTCCGCATCGAGCTCGCCGCCAAGCTGGCGCGCGTGCCGCTCGGTTTCTTCGACGACCGCTCCAAGGGCGAGTTGCGTACCGTGCTGCTCGACGATGTCGAGGGCGTCGAGGACGGCATGGCCCATATCGTGCCGGAGCTCAGCGCGGCGATCGTCGCCCCCGTCGTCGCCATCCTGCTGCTCGCACTGATCGACTGGCGGCTGACCATCCTGGCACTGCTGCCGCTCGGCCTCGGCATGGTCCTGATCGGCCGGGTGATGCGGCAGGGCGAGGGCGTCACACGCGACTATCTTCAGATCCAGGCGCGGATGGCCGAGACCGTGGCCGAGATGGCCGACGGTCTGCCGACCGTGCGCGCCTTCAACCAGGACGGCCAGACGACAGCCCGGGCGAGGCGCGCCTTCGCCGAGATGACCGCGCTCTCCGAGAACTGGGCGCGCCATGCAGTGGTGCCGGGCTCGGTGGCGCAGGTGCTCTTGACCAGCCATCTGCTCTTCGCCGCGCCGGCCGGGCTCGTGATGGCCGCGGCCGGCTGGATCGGCACCGGCGCACTCGCCGCGTTCCTGGCCGTCACCTACGGGCTCGGCGACGTCTTCTCCTCGCTCCAGGGCATCAGCCATCGTCTGATGAAGCAGGTCGAATTGCTCGACCGCATCGACGCCGTCATGGCCGCGCCCGAGCTGCCAGCGCCGACCCAGCCCCAGGCGCCAGCCGACGCCTCCGTCCGCTTCGCCGGGGCGACGTTCAGCTATGGCAGCCGCCGTGTGCTCGACGGGATCGACCTTGAAGTCGCGCCCGGGCGCTGCCTTGCGCTCGTGGGGCCGAGCGGCTCGGGCAAGTCGACGCTGGCGCGATTGATCGCTCGCTTCCACGACGTCGAAGCCGGCGCCATTCAGATCGGCGGGGTCGATGTCCGCGAGATCGCCCCCGACGTTCTCAACGCCCATGTCGCCTATGTTTTCCAGGACGTCTTCCTGTTCGCCGGCACGGTGGCGGAGAATATCCGCCTGGCGAAGCCGGATGCCTCCGAGGAAGAGGTCGCCGCAGCGGCGCGGGCAGCGCAGGCGCACGACTTCATCGCTGCTTTGCCGCAAGGCTACGACACCGTCATCGGTGAGCGCGGCCTCGGCCTCTCCGGCGGCGAGCGCCAGCGCATCTCGATCGCGCGCGCGATCTTGAAGGACGCGCCGATCCTCGTCCTCGACGAGGCGACCGCCTTCGCCGATCCGGAGAACGAGGCGCTGATCCAGGACGCGATCGCGGCGCTCGCCAGCCGGCGTACCTTGATCGTGATCGCGCACCGCCTGCACACCATCGCCCATGCCGATCTGATCGCCGTGCTGGATGCTGGCCGCGTCGCTGAGCGGGGCTCGCATGCCGAATTGCTGGCGAGCGAGGGGCTCTACGCCGCGATGTGGCGCGCCCAGGAGGAGGTGCGGCGGCATCGCCATGCCGCCGGCCAGGCCAATGCGCCGCTGGATCAAACCCGCGAGGAGAGCCTGACATGAAGCTCCTCGCCTTGCTTCGCGCCCATCTCGGCCCGGCGCGTCCGGCCTTCGCCCGCGCCATGCTGCTGACCTTCCTCGAGGGGCTCGCCGCCGCCCTCCCCGCGCTGGCGGTTGCGCTCGGCTTGCTGCGCCTGCAGCAGGGCGGCACCGACATCGCGGCGATGCTGCCCTATGCGCTCGCCGTGCCGGCGGCGGTCGCGCTGCGCATGCTGCTGATCCGCCGTGCCTGGGCCAATGGCTTCCATGCCGGTAACGTCGTCACCGAGACGGTCCGCAACCGGCTGCTCGACCGGATGCGCACGGTCCCGATCGGCGCCCTGCAGCGCTGGAGCGCCGCCCGTCTCGCGACGCTGTTCAGCGAGGATGGTCGCTGGATCAACGAGGTCTCGACCTTCAGCCTGAACCGCCTGTTCGGCGGGCTCGCCGCCGGCGCCTGCCTGCTCGCCTGCGTCTTCGTCTTCGATGCTGTTACCGCGCTCTGCGTCATCCTCGCCTTCGGGCTCGGCCTCGCTGCGATGCCTATCGCCGCGCGCGTGCTGAAGCGGCTCCTTTCGGCGCGCAATACCGAGATCGCCGGACTGAACCAGCTGATCGGCGAATATGGCGAAGGCATAGCCGTGTTCCGCTCCTTCTGCGCCGGTGACGGCGCCTTCGCCCGACTCTCGGCCGCGGCCCGGCGCATGCGCAAGCTGATGCTCGATTCGACACCGCAAATCGTCTCGCTGCAGGGGCTCGCCGCCTTCGCGATGACGCTGGCCCTGCCGTTCGCGCTTCTCGCCTTCGCTTGGCGCGGAGAGGCGGGTCTCTCGCTCTGGCTGGTGCCGGCCTTTTTCCTGGCGCTGGCGGCGAGCCAGGCGCTGGCCATGGCGGTCCTTCCGCAGGCGCTGGTCGTCATGCTCGGCATCCAGGCCGAGGCCAATATCTCGCGCTTCCTGGCCGAGCCGGTGCTGGGCGGGCATGTCACCGAGCCCGGTCGTCCGCTGGCGCTGAAACTGGACGGCGCGCATCTGCGCTACGGCGCGGACAAGCCCGATTCGGTCAGCGACGTCAGCTTCGAGGTCAGGCCGGGCGCGACCGTCGCCATTGTCGGCCCGAGCGGCGCCGGCAAGTCGAGCCTGCTCGCTTTGATGCTGCGCTTCGTCGATCCGACGGACGGTCGCGTCTTTCTCGGCGGCACCGATCTGTCGACGCTCGATCCCGCCCGGCTCCAGGCGCTGACCGGCTTCGTCAATCAGGACGTCCATCTCTTCCGCGACACCCTGCGCGCCAATCTCCTGCTCGGCGATCCGCAAGCGAGTGACGAGAAGCTCTGGGCCGCCATCCGTGCCGCTCGGCTGGAGGAGCTCATCGCTGCCTTGCCTGCCGGGCTCGACACCCGCATCGGCGAAGGCGGGCGCACGCTGTCCGGCGGCGAACGGCAGCGCGTCGCCGTCGCCCGCGCCCTCCTGAAGGATGCGCCGATCCTGCTGCTCGACGAGGCCTCCTCGGCGATGGACCCGCTCAACGAGCGCGCCATCCAGCAGGCGATCGCGGCGCTGGAGGACGGCCGTACCGTCGTGGTCGTGGCGCACCGCCTGCGCAGCATCGCCGGTGCCGACCAGATCCTGGTGATGGAAGCCGGCCAAATTGTCGAGCGCGGCCGGCACGACGAATTGCTGGCCCTGGGCGGTCTCTACGCCCGGCTCTGGCAGGCGCAGGACCGTGCCGCCGGCTGGAGGCTGCGTTGATGACGGCGATCGTGGAGAGCTTCCGGACGCGCTCGCTTAGCGCTGACGGTATGCTGCGGCTCGGAATCGGCGCAGTCTACGCCGCCGCGGCCGTGCCCCTCTTCTTCATCTACAACATCCTGCCGGCGAGCTTGCGCCAGGCCGGGCAGCCGCCCGAGATCGCCAATCTCGTCTTCCTCGCATACCTGCCCTTCGCGCTCAGGGCGATCTGGGCGCCGCTGGTCGACCGGCTCGGCCGGCAGCGAGCGCCGGTCTACCGCCGCATCGTGCTGGCCTGCCTCGGCCTTGCGGCTCTCGGCATCGTGTCGCTGCTGGCCTTCTCCCCGGCGACCGGCGCAGCCTGGATCACGCTCGCGGCCACGGCGCTGATCGTCCTGATCGCGACCGCGACCATCGCCCTCGACGGCTATCTGATGGCGATGCTGCCGGCGGCCGAACGGGCGCGCAGCGCCGCGCTGCAAGGGGGCGGCTTCGCACTCGGCGGACTCGCCATGGGCCTCGGGATCCTCGCCTGCGACGGCGCCGGCTGGCATGTCGTGGTCTGGCTTCTGATGGCGATCATGGCAGTGCTGGCCCTTCCGGCATTGGCACTGCCCGTCGCAGCGCCCGACACCTTCGTTCCGGAAGCCTGTGAGACCACACGGCGCGGCCTCTGGCGCTTCCTCCTCAGCGCCTCGTCGCGGCGTCGGATCGGGCTGGCGCTGACGCTGCATGGCGGGCTCGCGCTCGCTGGCGGCATGCTCCCGGTCCTGCAGGCCGACGCCGGCCTCAGCCTCGGCCAGATCGCGCTGGTTTCGGCGGCCGGGTCCAATGGCGCGGGGCTGATCGCCGCCTGGGCGACGGGTCTTGCCTTGCCACGTATCGGCGCCTGGCGGATGGCGGCGATTGTCGGCCTCGCCTCGGCGCTCGGCTTCGGCGCGATCGCGTTCGCCGCGCCCGAGATGGGGCCTGCGGCCGCGATTGCGCTGTCTCTGTTCGTGATGGCGCTCGGCTATGCGTTTTTCGTCATTTTCCGCGCCCTCGTGCTGAAAAGCTGCGGCGGCCCGCGCGGCGCGACCCAGGCCGCGAGCCTGTCGAGCCTCGACGCCTTCGTCGCCACCGTCTTCGCGATCCTGGCCGGGCTGGTGATCGGCCGCTTCGGCCTGCCGACACTTCTCGTCCTTTCCACCTTGCTCTGCGCCGCCGGGGTCGCCCTTGCCTGGCGGGCCGAGCAGCGCGCCGACGAACCCGACCCGACATCCCGATAAACCGGAGCCAGACCCAGATGGGCCGCCATTCCCGCGCTTTCCGCTTGCTCGCGACCACGGCGCTCGCCGCCACGGCCTCGCTTCCGGCGACCGATCTCGCCTTCGCCCAGAGCACGATCGAGCTCGACGAGATCACCGTGACCGCGCGCAAACGCGACGAACGGCTCTGGGACGTGCCCTTCACGGTCGATGCCCAGAGCCGCCAGCAGCTCGACGAGAAGCGGGCCTATGACGCACCGTCCGCGCTGAAGGACGTCGCCGGCGTCTATATGCCGAGCTTCGGCGACCGCTCGACCTCCTTCCTGATCATGCGTGGCGTCGGGCCGATCCTGTTCCCGCTCGGCCCCGACGATTCCTCGGTGCTGACCTTCGTCGACGGCACGCCGCTGCCGATCGGCTCGTCCAATGCCAACTATCTCGACCTCGAGCGCGTCGAGGTGCTGAAGGGGCCGCAGAGCACGCTGTTCGGCCGCAACACCACAGGCGGCGCGGTCAACCTCGTGCCGATGCTGCCGGACGAGACCTGGAAGGGCTATCTGCGGGCCGAATACGGCACACAGAACCACCGCATCCTCGAGGGCGCGATCGGCGGTCCGCTGATCAAGGACAAGCTCGGCGCCCGCCTCGCCTTCCGCCTGCGCGGCATCGACGGCTACGTCAACAATGTCGTGGGCCCTGATCTCGGCCGCGAGCAGAGCGCGACGGGCCGTCTGACGCTGCGCTTCACCCCGACCGACCGGACGACCTGGACGCTGAGCGGCAGCGCCGACGGTACCGACGGCGTGCCGGTGTACTACACGCTGAAGGGTGATGGATTCCCGATCGTGGCGTCGCAGAATCTCGCGCGCGAATCGGTGAAGAACTATGCGCTGCAGTCGAAGTTCGAACACAGCTTCGAGCACTTCACCTTCACCTCGCAGACCTCCTACAACACGATCCGCTCCGACCTGACCTATAATGGCGCCGATTTCTTCCTCGGCAGCCGCATCACCGGCCTGCCGACCAGCGCTTTCAGCAATATCGCCGGCAACTATTTCGACCGGAACACCGACCAGAGCCGGTTCACCCAGGAGCTGCGCCTGAGCTCGCATGCGGGCGAAAAGCTGCAATGGATCGCCGGCGTCTCCTATTATCGCGACGAGGCGAAGCTGTTCTCGGCCCGCAACGTCTTCCTCTACGGGCCACCGGTCTCGGGCTTCGACAACCTGCACCAGACCACCACAGGCCAGGCAATCTTCGGCGAAGTGACCTATCCGGTGATCGAGAAGCTGAAGCTCTCGCTCGGCGGCCGCTATACCCGCGAGCAGAAGGAGTATGATGGCGAGTTCTGGAGCGACGGCACGCCCGGCACGGTTCCGGTCTTCGTCGAAGCCGGCAAAAAGGACTATAACTTCTGGACCGGCCGCGCCTCGCTCTCCTATGAGTGGAGCGACAAGTTCACCAGCTATGCCAGCGTCTCGCGCGGCTACAAGAGCGGCGGCTTCGGCACCTTCAATTCGCTGATGTGGGCGGGCGTGCCGCGCACCCCTTACGATTCCTCGAGCACGATCTCCTACGAACTGGGCAGCCGCGGCTCCTTCCTCGACGACCGGCTGAAGGTATCGGCGGCGCTGTTCTACAACGACGTCAGCAAGGAGCAGATCCTCACCTATGACCTGCAGAACTTCGCCACCCGCTCGCTCAATCTCGATACGCAAAGCTATGGCCTCGAGCTCGACGCGACTTGGCGCGTCAACGAGAACTGGGAACTCGCCGGCGGCGTCACCTACACCTCGACCGAGATCACAGACGTTCCCGCCGCAGCGGCCGCGGCGCAGCCCGGCCTGAAGAAGGGCAACCAGCTGCCGCAGGTGCCGGAATGGGCCGGCAAGGCGTCGGTGACCTATCGTACCCCACTCGGCACGCTCGGTATCGCCGCCTTCGGCCCGGCGAGCCTGCTCGCCCGCGTCGGCTACAACTATATCGGCCCACGCTATTCGGAAGCCGGCAACCTCTCCAAGCTCAAGGCAGTGCATCTGCTCTCGGCCCGGCTCGGCCTCGAATGGGAGAAGGGCGAAGCCTACATCTTCGGCGAGAACCTGCTCGACAAGCGCTATGTCAGCTTCGCCCAACCCTACGGGGCCAGCGTGTTGACCGGCGCCCCTGTCTACGGAGCGGTCTATGCCCGGGGCGCGACGATCGGCGCCGGCACCAGCATCAAGTTCTGAGGAACGGCGCGATGGCCATCATCGACACCTCGTCCTGGCCGGTCGTGCGCTGGACCATGCCGGCCGTCATCCCGGACGAAGAGGCCGACGATCTCCTCGCTGCGTTCGACGCATTGATCGCCCGCAGCGAACGCTTCGTCCTGATCTTCGACGGCGTCGAGCGGCCTGAGCAGTCCTCGCGCTTCAACCGGCTCTACAAAGACTGGTCGAAGCGCCGCCGCCGCGATCTCGGCCGCCTTGTCGCCGGTGCGGTCAGGGTCGAACCGGAGGAGGCCAAGCGCAAGGCATTGCTCGGCAAGTTGCTCAACGCCGCGCTGACGGCGTTCATTCCTTATCCGTTCAAAGTCGTCGGATCGGAGGCCGAGGCGCAGCAGACGGCCCGCGATTGGCTGCGCGCTTAAGCATAAGCCTCGTAGAGACGCATTCCTGGCAATGTTGCGCCCTGCCCTGTGCAACAGCTGCTCGACGCTGTCCGCGCCGGTCACGCCATTCACAGACCGTCAAAACTGCCTGAGACCGCGCTCCTCGCGTTAAGTCGCGGGAATGTCGTGGGGTTCTTTTAGTAGCGCAAAAACGAGCTTTACAACGAGGCATGTGGCTGATGACCGGAGGAGAAATGGGTCTCAGGTCACACCTGAACAATCCAGTATCATTTGATGTCTAATTCGTAGGCATTCAGCCTCGGTGCGGACGCGAGTGCGCCCGCCGCCTCCCCATTCTCGTCGAAAATCGTTTGAATTCAATTGGCATACCAAATGCATTCCTGATATCAATGAGCATGACCCTTGTTTCCGAAGCCCCGACAGATCAGCGCGCTGCCGCCTTAGCCTACGAGTCATTGCGCGCCTTGATACTCAAGGCGGCATTGCCGCCGGGAAGCGTTGTGCAGGATCGCAGGCTCGCCGATGAGCTCGGCGTCTCGCGCACACCTGTCCGCGAGGCGTTGCAGAGGCTGGAGGGGGAAGGGTTCGTCGAGCGCCGCGGCCGGGTGCTGCTGGTTGCATCCGTCGGGCTCGCCGAGGTCTGCGAGATCTTCAACGTTCGACAGATCCTGGAAGCGGAAGCGGCGCGATGCGCATGCCCGCGGATCGACGGTGCGATGCTGATCGACATCCGCGCCCGGATCGAGAAGATGGTCGATCCTGCTGGCGTAAGCGATGACGAGCATCGCGGGGCCGACGACCTGGTGCATCTCTCGATCGCTCGCGAGAGCGGCAATGCGCTGCTGCTCAAGCTCATAGATGAACTGCGGCAGAAAACGCGGCTCTTCGGCCTCAACCGCATTCCATCGCGTTTCGAGGCCGGACGCACCGAGCATCTCGCCATCCTCGATGCGTTGGGCGAGCGGGACGCACTGCGCGCCGCGGAGCTCATGAGCGCACACATCGCCAATGCGCGCCAGGCGGTCGTCCGATCGCTCACAGGGCGGGACTGACCTTTGCTCTACCCATTAGATCAATAGTCGAAACGGAATAGTCGAATGAAGCGGGCCTTCGAACGTGACGAGTACCAGCGGCGCCTCGCCAAACTGCAGGATAGGATGGCGGAGCTGAAGCTCGACGCCCTTCTGCTGAGCGCGCCGGAGAACGTGTTCTACGTCACGGGGTATCAGACCAAGGCGGTCTTCACCTTCCAGTTCGCAATCGTTCCGCGAGCGGGCCTGCCCTTCCTCGCAACCCGTCAGATGGAAATTTCCAATGCCGAGCGGGCGCTGCGCGACGGATTGCTCGAGGCGTTCGCGGTCTACCAGGACGACGACGATCCGTTGGCAGTCTCCGCGGAGCTGATCCGCAAGCGCGTTCCTGCCGGTGCGACGATCGGCATCGAGCTCGGAAGCTGGACGATGCCGGCCCTCAGGGCGCAGCGTCTTGCGCAGGATTGCGGCGGCCTCTCATGGCAGGACGCGACTGCGGTGGTCGATCGCATGCGCCTGGTGAAGTCGCCTGCGGAACTCGCGGTCCTGAAGACGGCGTCCGCGATCGGTGAGCGCATGGCCGATGCAGCCGTCGCGGCGGTCGCGCCGGGGCGCACCGAGGACGACATCACCCAGGTCGTGTTTCGGGAGATGGTCGCGTCGGGTTCTGAGTACCCCGGCAGTTGGCCGAACGTGATGGCGGGCGAACGCACTGGCCTGATCCATGCCGCTTGGGAAGGCGAGCCGATCGTGGCCAACGACCACTTGATGATGGAGGTCACCGGGGTCACCCATCGTTACCACGCCCCCTCGATCCGCTCGGTTTTCGTCGGCGAACCGCGCTCGGAGATCCGCCGGGCTGCGGACGTGATGATCGAGGCCCATGCCGCCGCAAAGGCCGCCATGGCTCCGGGCCGGCCGATGAGCGTCATCAACGATGCCGCACAGGCGGTGCTGGCCGGCCACACCCTCTCGATCAAGCTCGCCCGCCGTGCCGGCTATTCGCTTGGCATCGGCTTTCCGCCGTCCTGGGGCGCCCAGTGGCAGATCGGGCTCAACTCGGTGGTCAGCGATCCATTGGAGATCGGCATGACCTTCCACGTCGTGCTCACCGGACATTTCGCCGATGGCCGTGCCATCGGCATCGGCGAGACCGTCGCACTGCTCGAAGGTGGAGCCGAGAGCTGGACCAGGGGCGGATTCATCGACGTCGGCTGACCCGAACACGGGCAGTCGGCGTTCTCATTCATCAGTTGGGAGACAAGTCATGAACGATCGGACAAGCCAGTTTCGCCTTACCCGTCGCGCCATGCTGAGCGCCTCCGCTGCGGTCGTCACCGGCTTCGCGATCGGCGGCCGCGCCAGCGCCGCCGATGCCAAGGTTACCGTGCGCACGACCGCGGGCGGCGTCTATGGCGAGGCGATGGAGAAGGCGATCTTCGCGCCCTTCACCAAGGCCACCGGCATCGCGGTGGAGAAGACCCCCTCGGCCATGGCGCCGCTGATCGCCTCGGTCAAAGAAGGCCAGCCGCTCGTTGACGTGGTCGACACCAGCGAGGGCCTGCTCGAGACGCTGGTCGCCAACGGCGCCGTCGCAACGATCGACTACGACCGCTTCAAGAGCTTCGCCATCGCCGATATCGGCAAGGACTCGGCCAAGCCCGGCATTGTCCGCCGCATGGTCTATGCCCGCGTCCTCGGCTATCGCAAGGCGACCTTCAGCAAGACCCCGGCTCCGACCAGCTGGGTCGAATTCTGGGACGTCAAGACGTTTCCGGCGGCGCGCGCCATCTCCGGACTCGGCCTGAACGCGCCCGACCTCGAATTCGCCCTCCTGGCCGACGGTGTCGTGCCCGCCAGCCTCTACCCGCTCGACATTCCGCGCGCGCTCGCCTCGCTGGCGAAGATCCGCAAGGACATTCAGTCCTTCTACGGCACGGACGCGATCTCGGAGAACCTGCTCTCCGCCGGCGAGGTCGATCTCGAAGCCATCGCCAACGGCCGCATCCAGAGCCTGATCGACAATGGCGGCGACTTCGCCATCGAATGGAACCAGCACATGAAGATGCCGAGCGGCTACTCGATCCTGAAGGGCGCGAAGAACCTCGACAGCGCCTATCGCTTCCTCGACTACGCCATGTCGGCCGAGGCGCAGGCGAGCTTCGCCGCGCTGATCCCCTACGGCCCTGTCAACACCAAGGCGTTCGCTTTGATGGCCGAGGCGCCCGCCGCCAAGCTGCCGACCAATCCGAAGTGGAGCGAGAAGGGTTTCATGCAGGATGCCAAATGGTGGGGCGAGAACCTGCCGGCGGTCACCACGGCGTGGAACGCCTGGGCGACCAAGTAACGGAATGTCGCAACTCATGTCCAAGACCATGGACCCGGCGCACCACGGCGGACGCTCCGCCGCGGTGCGTGTCGACGGCGTCTGGAAGACGCTCGGCGGCACGCGCGTGCTCGCCGGCGTCGATCTCGACGTCGCCGCCGGCGAATTCGTCACGCTGCTGGGGCCGTCCGGTTCGGGCAAGACCTCGACGCTGATGGCGATCGCGGGCTTCCTTGTGCCCGACCAGGGCAGCATCCTGGTCGGTGGTCGCGACGTCACCCGCGTCCCACCGGGGCGCGAGCGCGACATGGGTATCGTCTTCCAGAACTACGCGCTCTTCCCGCATATGAGTGTGGCGAAGAACATCGCCTATCCGCTGGCGGTGCGCGGGCTGCCGCGGCATGAGATCGAGGACAAGGTCGCGAAGGCGATTTCGCTCGTCCAGCTCGACGGGCTGGCGGATCGCAAGCCGGCGCGGCTTTCCGGCGGCCAGCAGCAGCGCGTCGCGCTCGCCCGTGCTCTGGTATTCGAGCCCTCGGTCCTGCTGATGGACGAGCCGATGGGCGCGCTCGACGTCCGGCTCAAGCAGGAGCTGCAATGGGAGATCCGCAAGCTCCAGCGCACCCTCGGCGCAACCGTGATCTATGTGACGCACGATCAGGACGAGGCCATGGTGCTGTCGGATCGCATCGCCCTGATGAAGGACGGCCGGCTCGAGCAATTCGGAACGCCGCAGGAACTTTATCGCACGCCGGCATCGCTTTTCGCTGCCCGCTTCCTCGGTGAATCGAATCTGATCGCGGGTCGCTATCGTGCCGGCCCTGCCGCCAGCCTTGCTCTTGCTAGCGGCCGTGACCTGCCTCTCGCCGCCGGACATCGCATGCTGTCCGATGGCCAGGCCTGCGCGGCGCTGCTGCGCCCCGAGGCGCTGACCGTCGCGCGGGCGGAAGCCTCGGCAACCTCCGGCGACGGCATCGGGGCGGACGGGACGCTGGGCTTCGGCGGCGAGGTCCGCGAGGCCGTCTTCGTCGGCCAGGCCATGCGTTACGAGATCGCGCTCACCGGGCTCGACCAGCAGGTCACCGTCGAGCAGACGATGCGCGCGGGATTCGAGCAACTGGCGGCCGGGGACCAGGCGCTGGTGCGCTGGCATGCCTCCGACATGCATCTGGTGCCCGATGACGCCAATGGTTGAACCGCGCACACGGACTGGCGGGCTCGACAGGCTGCGCGGCCTCGCCGGTCCGCGGCTCGGCATGTGGATCGTCCTGGCCTTCCTCGGCTGCTTCTTTCTCTATCCGCTGTTGCAGATCCTGCAGCTCAGCCTGTTCGTCGACGGACGGCTGTCGCTGGCGACCTTCGCCAAGCTGCTCGGCAACGATAGCACGCAGAAAGTGCTGCTCCAGACCATCCAGACCTCGCTCACCGTATCGGCGGCCTGCCTTCTGATCGCCTATCCTGCGGCCGCACGGCTGGCGGGGCTGAGCGGCTGGCAGGCCACCACCTGCAACGTCCTGATCCTCTTCCCCTTCCTGACCAGTAGCCTGGTCAGGACCTTCGTCTTCATGGTGCTGCTCGGGCGGCGTGGCCTCGTCAACCAGATGCTCGAATGGCTGGGCATTCCCGGCACGCCCTACAAGCTGATCTTCAACCAGGTCGGCGTGATCATCGGCATGACCTATGTGCTGCTGCCCTATATGCTGCTGTCTCTGGTGGGAAGCATGAAGCGCATCGATCCGGCGCTGATGCGCGCCGCGCGCAGCCTGGGCGCATCGCCTTTCACGGTGTTCCGCACCGTCTATCTGCCGCTGACATTGCCTGGAGTCGCGGCCGGCTTCGTCATTACGACGATCCTCGGCTTCGGCTATTTCGTGACGCCGGCGCTGATGGGCGGACCGGGCGACATGATGATCGCGCAGCTCGTCGAGCAGCAGATCTCGGTCACCTATAATCTCGGAGGCGCCGCCGCGGTGGCGATCGTGATGATCGTCGTGGTGGCTGGCTCCTATGCCGTCGCCAGCCGCTGGCTCGGCCTGTCACGACTGATGAGGCCGGACGGATGAATGAGACCGAGGGCCGCGGCCTGCGTGCCGCTCAGACCGCTTATCTTGGCTTCGTGCTGGCGCTGCTGATCTTGCCGCTGCTGGCGCTGATCCCGATGTCCTTCAGCCCGACGGCGACTGTGGTCGCCTGGCCGACGATCTGGTCGGGGAAATGGTACGATGCCGTGATGAGCGCGCCCGAATGGCGCAGCGCCCTCGGCTGGAGCCTGCTGACCGCCACCATCTCCAGCCTGATCGCGACGACCACCGGTTATCTGGGAGCCGCTGCGATCGTCAGGGCCAATGCGCGCGGCAGCGCAGCACTGCAATTGCTGATCCTCTCGCCAATGATGGTGCCGCAGGTCGTGGTGGCTCTCTCTACCTATGTCCTGGCGAGTTCGCTCGGGCTCCGCGGCAACTGGCTGATCCTCTCGGTCGGGCAGTCGCTGCTCGGCCTGCCGGTGGCGGCGATGATCATCGCCGCCAGCCTGCGCGGCATTCATGAGACCGTGCTACGCGCCGGCGTTAGCCTCGGCGGCACGCGGTTGCAAGTGTTCTGGCGCATCGTCTTTCCGATGGCCCTGCATGGCATCCTCTCGGCTGCGGCGCTGACCTTCCTGATCGCCTTCGACGAGTTGCTGATCGCCGTGTTCCTGGCCACGCCGCAGCTTCAGACCCTGCCTGTCCGCATCTACGAGTCGGTCCATTACGAGCTCAACCCGGCTGTTGCCGTGATCAGCGTCCTGCTGACGGCGTTTCTCTGCGCCGCCGTCGTGATCGGCCAGCTTTTCCAATGGGCCTCCGCCAGGCTTGGCAGAAGTCCGCGGTAGCGCCACAACGGCCCATCGGTCTCAAGCCGCAGCCACATCCAACGGATCGCCTCGATGAAGATCGACCTGAACGCCGATGTCGGCGAGAGCTTCGGCCCCTGGACGATGGGGGACGATGCTGCGATGTTCGACATCGTGACGACGGCGAACGTCGCCTGCGGCTTCCATGCCGGCGACCCGGAGGTGATGCGCGCCACCGCCGAGCTGGCGAAGGTGAAGGGTGTTGCCGTCGGCGCGCATCCGGGCTTCGCCGATCTGGTGAATTTCGGCCGCCGGCGCATTCCCGGCATCAGCGTCAGGGAGCTCGAGAACCTGATCGCCTATCAGGTCGGCGCCTTCGCGGCGATGGCCGAACTGGCCGGCCACTGCATGACCCATGTCAAGACGCATGGCGCGCTGGGCAATATGTGCAATGACGACGAGGAACTGGCGCTGGCCGTCGCGCGCGGCATCAAGGCGGCTGCGCCATCCGCGCTGTTCCTAGTCATGCCGGGCATGCCGACCGAGCGGGCGGCGGAGCGCCTGGGGCTCGCCCATTTCCGCGAGATCTATGCCGACCGGACCTATGACGACAGCTTCAACCTGACCGACCGGAGCAAGCCGGGAGCCGTGATCTACGATCCGCAGGCCGCGACCGAGCACGTCATGCGCATGCTCGATGCCGGGGCGGTCATCTCCGTGACCGGCCGCAAGCTGCCGGTCGGCATCGACTCGATCTGCCTGCACGGCGACAACCCCCACGCCGTCGCGGCGGCGAAGACGCTCCGGAGCGCGCTCGAAAAGGCCGGCGCCTCGATCGCCAGCTTCCAGTGATGCACCGCAACGGGCAAACCGCGACCGGCTGCGTCCGCCTGCGGCAATGCGGCGACACCGCCCTGACGGTCGAGTTCGGAAGCGAGATCGACGAGCGCTCGAACGCGCGCGTGCTCGCGCTCGATGCCGCCCTGGCGGCCGATCCGCCGGCAGGCCTTCTAGAGACGGTGCCGACCTACCGTTCGCTGCTCGTCGTCATCGACCCGGTCATGGCCGATCTGCCCGCTCTCGGGGCGCGCCTCGTCGAGCTCGCCGAAGCGGCCGTGCCGACGCGGGCGAATTCCCGGACATGGCTGGTGCCCGTCGTCTATGGCGGCGATTTCGGCATGGATCTCGAAACGCTTGCCCGCTCGCACGGGCTGACCGCCGAGGGGCTGGTGGCGCGCCACAGCGGGACGAGCTACCGCATCGCCATGATCGGCTTCATGCCCGGCTTCGCCTATCTCAGCGGGCTCGACCCCGAACTGGCCACGCCGCGCCGCATGCAGCCCCGGCTGAAGACGCCGGCACAGTCGGTCTCGATCGGCGGTGCGCAGACGGCGATCTCCACCGTCGAGGGACCCAGCGGCTGGCACATGATCGGGCGCACCCCGGCGCGAGGCTTCATGCCCCGGCGTGAGCCGATCTTTCTCTACGCGCCCGGCGACGAGATCCGCTTCGAGCGGATCGGCCCGGAGGAATGGCCGGGGCTGGATGCGCGCGCGGCGGCGGGCGAGCCAATCGCCAGGCTGATCGGCTGATGGCGGCGCTGCTGATCAGGAGCGCGGGGCCTGTGCTCTCCGTGCAGGATGCCGGGCGCCGCGGCTACCAGCGCTTCGGCGTCTCGCCGGCGGGGGCGATGGATCGCCTGGCCCTTGCCGTCGCCAATCTGCTGGTCGGCAATCCGGCTGAAACCGCAGCTCTCGAGCTCGGGCCGGGCGTCGCCCGCTTCGAGGCGCAGGGCGATTCGCTGCTGTCGCTGGTCGGGCCCGATTGTCATCTCCAGATCGAGGATCGACCGGTTCCCACCCTAACCAGCGCCGTCGCGCGCGAAGGTCAGGTCGTGACGGCGCGCATCGGGCCGAAGGGGGTCTATGCCTGTCTGGCGCTGGCCGGCGGTATCGCGACCACGCCCGAGATGGGCAGCCGCTCGCAGCACCAGCGATCGGCCATCGGCGGCCCGGCGCTGGTCGCCGGCATGAGCCTCCCGGTCGGGGATGTGTCTGGCACTCAGCCTATGCGCATGCCGACGTCACCATTCACGGATGACGGCCCGATCCGGATCGTGCCCGGCCCGCAGGACGACTATTTCGCGCCGGCGATGATCGAACGGCTATGCGGCGATGGCTACCGGGTCAGCGCGCAGGTCGACCGCATGGGGCTGCGCCTCGACGGCCCTGCGTTGCAGCACCGCGCGGGCTACAACATTGTCTCGGATGGCATCGTAGAGGGTGCGATCCAAGTGCCTGGCGACGGCATGCCGATCGTGCTGCTGCGCGACCGCCAGACCACAGGCGGCTACCCCAAGATCGCGACGATCATCAGCGCGGATCTGGGGCGCCTCTCTCAGATTCCGCCCGGAGCACCGGTGCGGTTCGCAGCAGTCACGCTGGATCAGGCCGTCGAGGCGGCACGCGAATACCAGCTTGCGATCGCTCGGTTGCCACTTGAAATCTTGCCGTGTCAGACCAGCCTGTCGACCGAGTGGCTGTTCTCGCACAATCTCATCGACGGTTTTATCAGTGCCGATAGGAACACGGCGGGCTGAGCTGACACCTCGCTTGAAGCGGCAGTTGATTACCGGCAGATGGTTCAAGCATTTGCTGAATCTAGCTGAAGTCTAACCCTGCGTGTCGATAAACGACCGCTCTGATTGAGATCGCAGCATTAGGGGCGAACCGATTTGCCTCGCCCACAAGGCGCCATGAGCGCCGGCTACCGCTTCACCAATGAGCAGGTCGAGACTGCGAGCGGCTGGAAGGCCTGCTCGCCGGGAATTGTCGCGAGCAGCTTGTAGTAGTCCCACGGCGCCTTGGACTCCGAAGGCCTCTTGACCTCGTAGAGGTTCATGTCGTGGACCATGCGGCCATCCGGCCGGATCTTGCCGTTTTTGTAGAAGAGGTCGTTGACCGGGGTCTCGCGCATCGCCTTCATCACGGCCGCCGTCTCGTCGGTCTTGGCCGCCTCGACCGCCTTCAGATAATGCACGACAGAGGAGTAGGTGCCAGTCTGGAGCATGTTCGGCATCGACTTGACCTTGTCGAAGAATCTTTTCGACCAGGCGCGCGTCTCGTCGTTGGTGTCCCAATAGGACGCTTCGGTGATCGTCAGCCCCTGCGCCTCCTCGAGGCCGAGACCGTGCACATCGTGAATGAAGCCGCCCAGCGTCGCGAGCTTCTGGCCGGACTGGGTCAGCCCGAACTGCGCCGCCTGCTTGATCGAGTTGATGGTATCGCTACCGGCATTCGCAAGCGCCACGACCTTGGCGCGCGAGGATTGGGCGGTCAGCAGCGGCGAGGCGAAATCGGCGGTCCCGACCGGGACCTTGACGCTGCCCAGCACCCGACCCTTGTTCTCGGTGACGATGCGGGTCGCCTGCTCCTGCAGGCCATGGCCGAAGGCATAGTCCGCGGTGACGAAATACCAGGTGTCGAAGCCCTGCTTGGCGAGCGCCTGACCCGTGCTCTGCGCGATGGCGTAGGTGTCATAGGCCCAGTGCACGACATAGGGGCCGCAATTCTCGTTGGTAATGCGGGTCGAGCCCGGCGAGGACAGGGTGATGATCTTGCCCTTGTCCTTGGCGATCTCGATCACCGCCAGCGCCGGCGACGAGGAGGCCACGTCGAGGATGGCGTCCACCTTGCCTTCGTCGAACCATTTGCGCGCGATCGAGGCGGCGATATCGGGCTTGTTCTGATGGTCGGCATAAACCAGCTCGACCGGCTTGCCGAGCACCTTGCCGCCGACCTCGTCGATCGCCATCTGGGCGGCGGTCACCGCGCCGATGCCGGTGATGTCGGCATAAACGCCCGACATATCCTCGATCACGCCGATGCGAATCACATCGTCCGAAATGGCTGGCGCCTGCGCAGAGGCAGCCGTCGACACGGCCGTCAGCGCGGTTGCGGCAAGCAAGCCGAGCGCGCGGTTGTTAAAGCCCTTCATCGTTCCTCCGGATGTTCTTATTGGTTGATCGCGTTCGATCCCGGCGGTCATTCTCCGGCCGGGCGCGCGCCGCACTCAACGTCCGTCGCCAACATTCCGGAGCTGGAGATATGTGGCTTTCTGACAGCCGGCGGCGCCTCAGCGCTTGGCGCGCGTGGCGAAGGCAGCCAGTCCGCGTCGTGCGTCCTCGCTGGTGAAAGTGCGCTGGCCGAGCAGCGCCTCGGCGGCGAAGGCCTCCCGATAGGGCAAGTCCTGGAGCGTGAGCGCAGCCTGCTTGATGGTCTGGACCGCGCTCGGGCTGAGCGCAGCCATGCGCTCGGCCAGCTCCCTGGCGGCCGGCTCGACCTCGGCAGCCGGCAGAACACGGTTGACCACGCCCTTCGCCAGCATCTCGGAACTGGAAAAGCGCTGCGCCGTGAGCAGGATCTCCATGGCGTGGGCATGCCCGATCTGGCGGATGAGGCGCACCAGCGTTCCACCTGCCGGCACAAAGCCGTGGACGGCCTCCGGTAGCTGGAAGACGGCATCCTCGGCCGCGATGCGGATATCCGTCGCCAGCATGATCTCGAAGCCACCACCGATGCACAGGCCACGAATGGCGCAGACGACCGGCTTGTAGAGCGGCACATTCTTGAGATGGGCAGGATCCCATTCGCTGATGTCGAACCGATCGCTCGCGAGCGCGGGAATGGATTCGGTCAGGTCGGCGCCGACGCAGAAGGCCCGCTCTCCCGCCCCGGCGAGCACGATGGAACGGATGGCGTCGTCCGCGGCAGCTTCGATGAATGCCTTGCCGAGGTCCTGATACATCGCCAGCGAAAGGGCGTTCAGCTTTTCGGGGCGGGCGATGCGGATGGTCGCGACCGCGCCGTCGCGCTGGATGTCGATAGTCATCCTAGATCGCTCCCCCATCGACGAGCCGCTGGATCGCGGGATCGTCGAGCCCCAGCAGCTCCGCCAGGAGCGAGCGCGTATGCTCGCCCGGCGCGGGCGCCTTGCCGAGCGGAATCTCGCCGGTCGCTGAAAGCTTGATCGGCGAACCGAACATGCGGACGCTCTCACCTGCGACCGGGATCTCGACGATCATCTTGCGGGCCGCGATATGCGGATCCTCAACCACCTCCGGCACGGTCCGGATCGCGCTGAGCGGCACCCTGTCTCCAGCCATCGCCTCCAGCTCGGCCTTGCCATAGGCACTGAACCAGCCCTCCAGCAGGGGCCGCACGACACGCTCGGCGATCTCGGGGTCGAAGCGCTTCTCCATGGTGTCGATCGCGGGGTCGTCGGCGCGTTCGGGCTCGCCGAACATCTCGCAGGTCAGGCGCCAGAACTTGTCGGTATAGCCGCCGAAGAAGACATAGCCGTCCTTGCAGGCGAACTGGCCATAGGGCCGCACGAAGGGATGCTCGTTGCCCAGCGGCGAAGCGACCTCGCCCTTGGTGGTGTAGCGCACGACGGCGTTCTCGGTCAGCGTCAGGATCGAATCCTGCTGCGAGACGTCGACGACCTGCCCTTCACCGGTGTGCTCGGCGGAGCGCAGGGCGGCCAGCGTCCCGATCGTCGCATAGAGCGAGGCTGCGAGATCGCCGATGATGGTGCCGACGCGCACGGGCGGGCGGTCCGGATAGCCGTTCATCGACCACAATCCGCCAACGGCCTGTCCTGTATTGTCGAAGGCAGGGCGGGAGGAATTCGGGCCCGTGCGGCCGAAGCCGCTGATCGCAGTGTAGATCAGCCGGGGATTGTGGCGCTTCAGTTCGTCGTAGCCCAGGCCGAGCTTCTCCATCGTGCCCGGCCGGAAATTCTCGACCAGAACATCGGCCTTGCCGACGAGCTGCTTCAGCAGCGCTTTGCCTTCGGCCGTCTTGAGATTGATCGAGATGCCGCGCTTGTTGCGGTTGAACTGGGAGAAGAAGGCGCTTTCCGTGCCATCGCCCTCGCCTCCGACGAAGGGCGGGAAGCCCCGCGCATAGTCGGGATCGTCGGGATGCTCGACCTTGATGACGTTCGCGCCGAGATCGGCGAGCAGCATCGCGCAGAATGGCCCGGCAACGACACGCGTGATGTCCAGCACGGTGACGCCCGCCAGCGGCCTTGCCGCCATGCGCGGATCCTCTCCTCGCGATGCCTCGCCCGCCATCTCGTTCCCTCTTCCGTTTTCAGGCGGCAGCCCGAGCGGCCTGCGCCCGCGCAACCCGCGATCCCGTGCGTCGGCCGAGATGCTGGGACACAAATTCGCCGGCGGCGATCAGCGCCGCAAGATCGATGCCCGTCGACAGACCCATGCCGTGAAGCATGTAGACGACATCTTCGGTCGCGACATTGCCCGTGGCGCCGGCAGCGAAGGGGCAGCCGCCCAGCCCGGCGACGGAGGCGTCGAAACTGGTGATGCCCGCTTCCAGCCCGGCATAGATATTCGCCAGTGCCTGGCCGCGCGTATCGTGGAAATGCAGGGCGGCACGGCTGGCGCCAATCTCGGCCACGACAGCGGCGGCGACGGCGCGGGCCTGACGCGGTGTAGCGACGCCGATCGTGTCGGCGACGGAGACCTCATAGCAGCCCATCTCCGTCAACTGGGCCGAGAGCTGCGTCACCGCCGACACCGGAACCGCCCCTTCATAGGGACAGCCGAAGGCGCAAGAGACGTAGCCACGCACCGGAAGCGTTCCATCCAGACGCTCGAAGACCGGCTGGAAGCGCACCAGGCTCTCCGCAATCGAACAGTTGATATTGCGGCGGGAGAAGGCCTCGCTCGCCGAGGCGAAGACGGCGACCTCATCGGCACCGGCCGCAAGCGCCGCCTCGAGCCCCTGCAGATTCGGCACCAGTGCGATGAAACGCCCGCCTTCCGGGCGCCGCGAACCCGCCAGGACGGCCGCCGTATCCGCCATCTGCGGCACATGGCGCGGCGACACGAAGCTACCGACCTCGATCGAGACAAGGCCTGCTGCGACGAGCCGGTCGACCAGTTCGGCACGCACGGAAGCCGGCAATATCCGGGCCTCGGCCTGCAAGCCGTCGCGCGGCCCAACCTCGACGATCCGAATATCCGCTGTCATGCCGTTCCACCGTGGCTTCCCGTCACCCTTGCCTCAGCGCCAGGAAACACGAAATGGATCCTTTGTACGATTCAATGCGCAAATTATGTATCTTCAATACATAACGACTGCGCACTGTCTGCGGTAGCTGCTGGGGCGTGGCGCGATCGCGTTCAACAGGAGTCCGCGCATGATTCAGGAGGCGGAAGGACTGACGCGATCGCTATCCGACGCGGAGAGCATCGCCGGTTTCTACTCCCGCATGCTCGCACTGCTCGACCAGAGCGCAAACCCGTCGGCTTTCGAGCAGCTCGTCCTTGAAGCGCGCAGGCTCGAGCCGGGCCTGCGCGGCCGGATCGAGGCCGACCTGGCTTTGGCCATCCGGTTGCGCGAGAATGTCGAGCACAAGCTCAAGCGCGAGCACGAGCTCATCGCGCTCAACGAAACGGCGCGCGACCTCTCGGCGATGCGCGACACCGACCAGGTGCTGCAGGCGATCATCCGTCGCGCGCGCCAGCTTGTCGGCAGCGACATCGCCTATCTTTCGGCCGCGCCGGACGAGCGCAGCCCCCTGCATGTCAGGGCCACCGAAGGCGTGACCTCCGAAGCTTTCGCAAAGATCGTCGTGCCACGCGATGTCGGCATCTGCGGCAGCGTCGTCCGCACACGCAAACCGTGCCAGTCGAGCCAGTACCGGGCAGACCGGCAGTTTCACCACGATCCGGTCATCGACTCCGCCATCCATGCCGAGGGGGTCGTCTCCATACTCGGCATCCCGCTCGAACTCGAGACGCATATCATCGGCGTGCTGTTCGTGGCCGATCGCTACGAGCGCTCTTACAATCCGCAAGAGATTTCGATCCTGCAGTCGCTGGGCACCTTCGCCGCTCTCGCCATCGAAAACGCTCGCCTGCTCGAAGAGGGACAGCGCGCCCTGAGCATGGCCCGCGACGCCAATGTCGCCCTGCGGACGAAGGCCGACGACATCGAAAGCGCCGCCGTCGCGCATGAGCGCCTCACCGAACTCATCGCCCGCGGCGGCTCGCTCGACGACTTGCGCCAGCGCGTCGCATCCCTGCTGGGCGGCGAGGCGACGATTCTCGATGAGCGCCAGATCGCCATCGCCGGCACGCTGCCGGACGACCTGCGCGAGAACGGCATCGCCTCGGCCATCAGGGAGAGCGTCCGCCTCGGCCGATCCGTGCAATTCGAAGTCGCGCCGGCCAGGGTCGTAACAGTCGCCGCGGTCACGAGCGGCGCCGTCCGTCTCGGCGCCGTCGTCCTGATCCGTACCAGGCCGATGTCCTCCCCCGAGATCCGCACGCTGGAGCGGGCCGCACTGGTGACGGCGATCGTGCTGCTGTCGATGGAACGCGTCGCCGAGACGGCCTACCGCAACGTCGCCGACATCATCTCCGCGCTGCTGCGGGGCACATCGGACCCGTTTGGTTCGGAGGCCTCGCAGGCCCTGCCTGCTGGTGTGACGCTGTCCTGGCCGGTGACCATGCTGCTCATCTCCTGCAAGGAGGGCTTCGCCGCCCATCTTCCGCAAGCCCTGCGCGCTACCGTCTCGGGCCGCCAGACGATCGGCGCCGCCTTCAACGGGGACCTTGCCGTGGCGACAGCCGCTCATGACTGGACGGAGCTGGCGCGCCGGATCGCCATCGCCCTGCAGGACGCCGGCCGTCATGACTTCAACATCGTCGCCTCCCAGCCGGTTTCGGACATTGCGGCGGCAACGGCGGAATATCAGCGCCTGCGCCGCAGCCTCGCCTTGTTGCGGAGCCTCGGGCAGCGCGGCCGGATCGTCCCTGAAAAGGCGCTGTCCCTTTATGGCCTGCTTTTCGACGGCCAGGGCGAGGACGCCGCGCGCCAGTTCATCCATCACACCGTCGGCCCATTGCTGGAACATGACAGGCGCCGCAAGGCCCAGTTGGCGCCGACACTGCTGACCTTCTTCGAATCCGGCCGCAGCCTGCAACGGGCCGCCGACATGCTGGAGATCCACGTCAACACCATGCGCCAGCGCCTGGACGCGATCAGCGGGATCTGCCCCGATTGGTCCGAGCCGAGCCGCAGTCTGGAGCTGCATATGGCGCTGCGCCTGCACAGGCTCAGCGAAACCCTGCCCGCCTGAGGCAATGGAGGAGACATACCGTTGCCGGCCTCCCTGGTATGGATCGGAACCATTGTCGTCCGTCAAAGGGGCTCGTTAAACGCTGGTACTCGTACAAGAACGGAGCCTAGCGCCGATGCCCGTCAACAGCCGCCTCCCCGGCTTCTACAAGCTGTCTCCGCATGACCGCCTGGCGGAGGTGGCGCGCGCCTCCGGCTTGGCCGAGGCAGACCTCGCCTGCCTCGTCCCGCCCGATCCCGACATACTCGCGACCGCCGACCGCATGATCGAGAACGTGGTCGGAACGCTGTCCATCCCCGTCGGCATCGCCGCGAACTTCACCATCGGCGGCCGCGACTATCTGATCCCCATGGCGACGGAGGAGCCCTCGGTTGTCGCCGCGGCCAGCAACATGGCCTCGGTCGCACGCCTGCATGGCGGTTTCCACGCCTCGACCGACCTGCCGATCATGGTCTCGCAGGTGCAGGTCGTCGGCGTCCCCGACCCGCGCGGCGCCCGCATGCGCCTCTACGAGGCGGAGGCCGAAATTCTCGCCCTGGCCAATGAGCAGGACCCGCTGCTGGTCAAGCTCGGCGGCGGAGCACGCGGCATCGAGGTCCGCATCGTCGAGGCCGACGGGGCGATCTATGTGGTCCTGCATCTCCAGGTCGACGTGCGCGACGCGATGGGCGCCAATGCCGTCAACACCATGGCCGAGGCGCTGGCACCGCGCATCGCGGAGATCGCGGGCGGACGCGTGCGGCTGCGCATCCTCACGAACAAGGCCGACCGGCGCATCGCGCGGGTACGCGCCGTCTTCGACCGCGATGCCCTCGGCGGCGCCGATGTCGTCGCCGGCATCGTCGACGCCTATCGCTTCGCCGCCGCCGACCCCTATCGCGCCGCGACCCACAACAAGGGCATCATGAACGGCATCACCGCCGTGGTGCTGGCGACGGGCAACGACACCCGCGCAGTCGAGGCCGGCGCGCATTGCCATGCTGCCGCCAGCGGCCGCTACAGCTCGCTCTCGCATTACGAGGTCAACGCGGACGGCCATCTCGTCGGCACGCTCGAAGTGCCCATGGCGGTGGGTCTCGTCGGCGGGGCGACCAAGACCCATCCAGCGGCACGGGCCGGCGTCAAGCTGCTCGGCGTCAGCTCGGCGCAGGAACTGGCGCAGGTCATCGTCGCGGTCGGACTGGCGCAGAACGTCGGCGCCCTGCGCGCACTGGCCGCCGAGGGCATCCAGAAAGGCCATATGTCGCTGCATGCCCGCAATGTCGCAGCAGCGGCCGGCGCCATCGGCGACGAGATCGAGGCGGTCGTCGCCCGGCTCAAGACCGGCGGGCATGTCCGCCTCGACCGCGCGGAGACGATCCTGGCCGAGGTGAGGGCGGCAACCCGGTGAGCGCCCGGCGCGCCGACACCATCATGTGATGCTTCCGGAGAGGAGACGAGAAGGATGTTGTCGATGAGCGCGCAAATCCGGCAGGTCTCCGCGTCTTGCACCATGGGCCGTGCGCGGCCGTGCAGCTTCGACGATTGGCACGGCTCCCAGGACCCGGTCGTTGCGCATGAGGCCCATTACCCGGCGAGCGCGCAGGGCAAGCTGCACAGCCACGCCCGCGCGCAACTGGTCTGCGCGACGACATCCACCCTGGACGTCGTCGCCGGAGATTGTCGGTGGACGGTTCTGCCAGGACGCGCGGCCTGGTTGCCCGGCGGCGTCGTCCACAGCGTCGCCGGCCCACCGGAGAACACCATCTTTCGTTCACTTTACGTCCGGCCCGATCTCGCGGCCAGGCTGGATGGCAAGGCGGCAGTCGTCAGCGCATCCCCCTTTCTTCAGGATCTGCTGCAGCGCCTTTTCGATATCCATGCCGGTCATCGCAGCCAGGCGCTCTACCCGCATCTGGCCGCGCTCGCGCTCGACGAGATCGCGCGAGCGGAACGTCACGGCGAGATCGCCTCGCCTCGCCTGCCATCGCCGCGAGACCGCCGCGCAAAGCTGATCTGCGAGGCGCTGCTGGACCAGCCGGCCGATCGGCGAACATTGGAGGAATGGGGCAAGATCGCAGGCGCCAGCGCGCGTACACTGGAGCGGCTGTTCCGCGACGAAACCGGCATGAGCTTCAACGACTGGAGACAGACCTGCCGCATCGCCGCCGCCATCCCGAAGCTCAGGCAGGGGTGTCCGGTCAAGCAGGTAGCCTGGGCCGTGGGCTATGACAGCCCCAGCGCTTTCGCCGCGACCTTCCGGCGCGTGGTCGGCACCAACCCGACCGGCACGCATCGCAGACACTAGAGCAACTCCGCAATTCCTCGAGTCGCAGAATTTTCCCAGATCTTTGTTTTATCGCATTTTCTTCACGCGAACCGGTGTCCACTTCGCTCGAAAATGCTCTCGCAGCGCACCCGACAGGTGGATTGCGGTTCAGCAGGCGATGACCATGTCGCTATCCGGCACGGCCTGGCAGAGCAGCACCTGCCCTTCCGCAAGCACGGGCGCCTCCCCTGCCGGATAGTCCGCCGCGCCGCTGACGAGCTTTTGCACGCAAGACTGGCAGTCCCCGACGCGGCAGGAGTAATCGACCTTGATCTGATGGCTGAGTGCGAGATCGAGCAGAGAGCCGCATGCAGGCCGCCAGACCAGCTCCTTACCCGACTTAGCGAAGGTGATCTTGCGCTCGGCCCGGCCGACCAGTTTCTCTGCCAGGCCTTCGCCGGTAGGGCCGAAGGCTTCGAAGCGTATGCGCTCGGGATCCGCGCCGCGCGCGATCAGGCCGTCGCGTAAACCGCTCATGAAAGTGTCCGGCCCGCAGATGTAGAAATCCGCCTCGGCAGCCGGCACGAGGCGATCGAGCACCTCGGCATCCAGACGCCCGCGATGGTCGCAAGGCTCGCCCTGACCGGCCCGCGAGTAGGCGTAGAACAACCGCACCCGCCCGCCCGAATGCTCTGCCAGATCCCGCACCTCGTCGACGAACAGGGCGTGGCGTGCGTCGCGGGCCGCATGGACGAACCAGATGTCGCGGTCGATGCAGTCCGTCGCCAGCGTCGCCAGCATCGGCAGCAGCGGCGTGATGCCGACACCGGCGCTGGCGAGAACGACCGGGCGCAGCGATGCCCCATCGAGCACGAAGCGCCCCGAGGGTACGCCGACATGGACTTCCTCGCCCTCGGCAAGGCCATGCAGCAGGCCCGACAGCCCGTCCTCGCTGACCTTGCGCACGGAGATCCGGATCGCCCTGTCGCCCGGCCGGCCCGAGACCGAGTAGTTCCTGCGCCGCGGGGGCTGGTTTTCATCCTTCGGCGAAGCGACAGTGACATATTGCCCGGCCCGGATATCGCCAATCGCGGCCGCGTCGAGCGGCTCCAGCACGAAGGATCTGACCTCCGGATTCTCCTGCCGCAGCGATGTGATCACGAAACGGCGCAGGCCGGTCCAGGGCGCCACTTTCGGCTCGGCCCAGATCTGGGAACGCGTCAACGCCGCAGAGCAGTGGAAGAAGATCTCGTCGGGTGCGATGTCGATCGCCAATCGCGCGCCCGCCTCGCCATCGCCGGAGCGGAACGGGCCGTTCATCCTCAGCGCTTCGCAGCGCCCCGGAACGGCCGCCAGCAACGCGCATTCGCCTGAACCGCCGAGGCCTGCACGCTCGGCCGTCATGCGCAGCCGAAAACGTTGACGGTTGGCGGCGATGTCGAGCGCCAGCGCGCCATCGCCGTGGAGATCCAGATCGATGCCGCCATCAGACCTATCGGTGGCGAGCGCGATGAAACTCGCCTCGTCGATGAAGGCGAGCCCGCCTGACCCGATCGAATCATAGACCTTGGTCCGCACCACTTCGCTCGGCGTGCCGTAGATCTCGCGCATGCCGGCTGCGGCGAGCCGCGCCTCCTCCGCCCCCGGCCGCTGGATCGACTGGCGGCCGGCTTCACCGTGCATCGCCTTGTCGGAATAGTAGTAGCCCATCATGTCCAGCGGCGCCTTGCGCTGGCTGGGATCGAGCCAGAAGCCGGAACGATCGAAGGCTCGGCTCTCGACGAAATCCATCCTGTGCGGCGTCAGCGCGATCACGGTCATCGGCCGGTTCTGGTCGGCGGGAAAGCGGGCGATATCTTCGGGCCTCGTGGAAACCTCCGCATGCGCCCGGATCTTCAGGAAGCGACTGGAGCCTCGACTGAGGAGGGCGACGACGACATCCGGATTGCCGAGCAGATTGGCGATCGTGTCGAGGCGGCGATTGCCCATGTAGTCGGGCAAGAGCAGGCGGCCCTCACCGTCCGGCCACAGCACGGAAGGCTGTCCGCCTCGCGGTGAGACGTCGAGAGCGCCTTCCGGGCTGCGCGACGCGATGAAGAGCAACGTGGCGCTCTCGATGAAATCCCGGACGGCGGCATCCATGGACCGGCTTCGGCCTCCTTGCTTGCCATGCGCATCCTAGTCCGCCGCTGGAAGCGGTCAGGCACTTTGTCGAGCGGAAACCCGACAGAGGCCACAGCGAACCCGACACGCGCCTTCCAAATCGCCGCCCCCTCGCTAAGCCTTTTCCGAAAGCCCGCAAGCTGCCGGCGACGCCGAAAAACGGGGAACGCACACCATGAAGCGACGCGAGTTCAACAAGATGCTGCTCGGCGCTGGCGCGGGTCTCGGCCTGTCCGGCTCGGGCCTGTTCCGGGACGGCGTCGCCTATGCCCAGAGCAAGTCCGGCGGGCTGACCGCGATCATCTACCCTGAACCGCCGGTGCTGACCCTGCCGCTCAATCAGCAGATCCCGGTCGGGACGATCGGCGGCAAGATCTATGAGAGCCTGCTCGACTACGATTTCGAACTGAAGCCGCGCCCGCAACTGGCCGAGCGCTGGGAGATTTCCGAGGACGGGCTGACCTACACTTTCCATTTGGTGAAGAACGCCAAATGGCATGACGGCAAGCCCTTCACCTCCGCGGACGTGGTGTTCTCCTGCAACGTCATGCTGAAGGAGGTGCATCCCCGTGCGCGCGGCGTCTTCGAGCGTTGCGAGAGCATCACCGCGCCCGACGACCATACGGTCGTGTTCAAGTTGAAGGCACCTTTCGGCCCGTTCCTGCTCGCCTTCGAGACCAGCTCGGCCCCGATCGCGCCGAAGCACATCTACGAGGGCACCGACTACCGCAAGAACCCTGCCAACGACATGCCGATCGGCACCGGCCCCTTCAAGCTCAAGGAGTGGCGCCGCGGCAGCCATATCCACCTGGTCGCCAACCCGGATTACTATCGCAAGGGCGAGCCCGTCCTGACCGAGATCTTCTACCGCGTGATCCCGGACGGCGCCTCCCGCTCCGTCGCCATGGAAAGCGGCCAGGCCCAGCTCTCGCAATTCGCCGATATCGAGCCCTTCGACGTGCCGCGCCTAGCCGCGATGCCGCAGTTGAAGCTCACCACCAAGGGCTATGAATTTTTCAGCCCCGTGCTCTGGTACGAGCTGAACCTGCGCCGCAAGCCCTTCGACGACCTGCGCTTCCGTAAAGCAGTGCGCCATCTGCTCGATCCAAATTTCATCGTGCAGCGGATCAATTTCGGGCTCGGCCGCCCCGCCACGGGCCCCATCGCCTCGACCACGAAGTTCTATGATCCCAACGTTACGAGCTACAAGACCGACGTGGCGGCAGCGACAAAGCTGCTCGACGAGATGGGCCTCAAGCCGGACGCCAACGGCGTACGCGCCCGCATCCGCTTCCTCGTTGTGCCCTTCGGTGAGTTCTGGACAAGGCTTGGCGAGTACTTCCGTCAGGCGATGAAGGCAGGCGGGATCGAGGTCACGCTCGACACCACCGATGCGGGCGGCTTCGCCGAGAAGGTCTCGAACTGGGACTACGAGACTACCTCGAACATGCTCTACCAGAACGGCGATCCCGCGCTCGGCGTCGCCCGCAGCTATATCAGCTCGAACATCCGCAAGGGCGTGATGTTCACCAACACCCAGGGTTACTCGAACAAGGAGGTCGACGACCTCTTTGACCGCGCTGCGGTGCTGACCTCGGATAAGGAGCGTACCGAGCTCTACAGCAAGGTGCAGAAGATCCTCGTCGACGATCTGCCGGTGCTGTGGATGACCGAACAGCAATTTCCGACCATCCATGACGCGCGGCTACAGAACCTGATCGACAGCGCGATCGGCGTGAACGGAACCTTCGGGCGGGCGCGCTGGGTCTGAGATGAGCTTGCGCAGCATCCTCTCCCGACTGGCCGGGATCATCGTCACGATCTTCGTCATCGCGACGATCAACTTCGTTCTCGTGCGGGCGGCGCCGGGTGACCCGGCGGCCGTGATCGCCGGCCAGTCGGGCGCCACCGACGAAGTCTTCCTGCATCAGGTGCGGGCCGAATACGGGCTGGACAAGCCCTACATCGCCCAGCTCGGTGCCTATCTCGGCAAGGTTGCGAGGCTGGATCTGGGCTATTCCTATCGCCTGCGCCGGCCGGTGCAGGAGCTGATCGGCGAAAGGCTGGGGCCGACGCTGCTGCTGACGCTCTCCGCCTTCCTGCTCTCGCTCGGCGGCGGGGTGATCCTCGGCGCGCTCGCCGGCATCCGACACGGCAGATGGTCGGATCTCGCCATCTCGCTGCTGGCACTCGTGCTCTACGCCACGCCGGTCTTCTGGCTCGGGCTGATGCTGGTGCTGCTGTTCTCGATCCAGCTCGAGTGGCTGCCGGCCTTCGGCTATGTCGACATGCGCGCGGGGGAGCTGAGCAAGCTGGCCTATGCGCTGGATGTGGCGAAGCACCTGATACTGCCGGCCATTACGCTCGGCGCCATCTACATGGCGATCTATGCCCGGCTGATGCGCGCCTCCGTCATCGAGGTCGCCGCCGAGGACTATATCAAGACCGCCCGCGCCAAGGGGCTGAAGGAAGGCGCGATCCTGCGCGGTCACATGCTGCGCAACGCCTCGCTGCCGGTCATCACCTTCGCCGGCGTCCAGGTCGGCGCCATGATCGGCGGCGCCGTGGTGGTGGAGACCGTATTCTCCTGGCCCGGGCTCGGACGGCTGACCTTCGACGCCGTCACCAGCCGCGACTACCCGGTCCTGCTCGGGCTGTTCCTGGTGATGTCGGTACTGGTGATCTGCGTGAACCTGTTGACCGACCTGATCCACCGGCTGGTCGACCCCCGCCTCGCAGTCAGATGAGACGATGAACGACAGCCTCAAGGCCTTTCTGCGCCATCCCGCCGGCCTGCTCGGGCTGGCCATTCTCGCCGTTGTCATTCTGGCAGCGGCGCTAGCGCCCCTGGTCTATCCGGCATCGCCCTGGGACATGGCCGGCGCGCCGCTGCGCCCGCCGGGAACCGACGGCGCAGTGCTCGGTACGGATACGATGGGGCGCGACATCGCGGCGGGCATCATGCACGGCGCTCGCGTCTCGCTGATGATCGGCATCGTCTCGACGCTCGCAGCGTTGCTGCTCGGCGTGACGCTCGGCGCCATCGCCGGCGTCGCCGGCGAGACCGTCGACCATCTGATCGTGCGCTTCATCGAGATTTTCCAGACCATCCCCAATTTCGTGCTGGCGATCCTGCTGGTCGCCATTCTCACCCCGTCGATCGGCACCATCATCCTTGCCATCGGGCTGGTGAGCTGGCCGCCGCTGGCCCGCCTGACCCGCATCCAGGTGAAGAGCATCGCGGCGCGCGAATTCGTCCAGGCGGCGCGTTGCCAGGGCCAGAGCGCCGTTTCCGTGCTGCTTCGCCACATCATCCCCAATGCCATCTCGCCGATCATCGTCACCGGCTCGATGGCGGTGGCGTCTGCGATCCTGATCGAGGCGGCGCTGAGCTTCATGGGGCTGGGCGACCCCAACTACATGTCCTGGGGCTACATGATCGGCGCCGGCCGCACCGTCATCCGCCAGGCGTGGTGGGCGAGCCTGTTCCCGGGGCTGGCGATCCTGCTGACCGCCGTCGCCATCAATCTGATCGGAGAGGCCCTGAACGACGCCCTCAATCCGCGGATCGCGCGTTCATGACGCTGCTCTCGGTCGAGAACCTCTCCATCGCCCTGCCCACCGGCGGCGATCGCGCCCATGCGGTCTCAAACGTCTCCTTCGACATCTCCGGAAGCGAGATCGTCTGCCTGGTCGGCGAATCCGGCTCCGGCAAGTCGATGATAGCCCACGCGATTCTCGGCCTGCTGCCGTCGGGCGTCGCGATCGACGGTGGCGCGCTGATGTTCGAGGGCGGCGACCTCGCCGGATTACCGCCGGCGCAGAAGCGCGCGGTGCGCGGCGACCGCATCGCGATGATCTTCCAGGAGCCGCTGACAGCGCTCAACCCCCTGAAGCGCGTCGGCGAGCAGGTCGCCGAGGCCATCCGCACCCACCGCCCGTCCCTGATGGAGGCCGCGGTGATCGTCAAGGTGGAGGAGCTGTTCGCTCAGGTGGGCCTGCCCGATCCGCCGCGCCTGATGAAGGCCTATCCCTTCCAGCTCTCGGGCGGGCAGCGCCAGCGCGTGATGATCGCCATGGCGCTCTCCAACAACCCGAAGCTCCTGATCGCGGACGAGCCGACCACCGCGCTCGACGTCACGACGCAGCGCCAGATCCTCGACCTGATCAAGGACCTGCAGAAGACCCATGACATGGGCGTACTGTTCATCACCCATGATATCGGCGTCGTCGCGGATATCGCCGACAAGGTCGTCGTGCTCCAGCACGGCAAGGTCGTCGAGGCCGGCAGCGCCGATGCCGTGCTGCTCAATCCAACGCAGGACTATACGCGGATGCTGCGCGACGCGGTCCCCGGCCGCGGGGCCTTCCGCAAGGCGGCCGAACCGGCGCCACCAATCCTCGAGATTCGCGATCTCCAGAAGCGCTTCGTCACACGGCAGGGGCTGTTCGCGAAACCGCGCGAGGTGATCGCGGCACGCGACGTCAATTGCCGCCTGACGGCGGGAGACACGCTCGCGGTCGTCGGCGAAAGCGGTTCCGGCAAATCGACCCTGGCGCGCATCCTGCTGCGGCTGATCGAGGCGGATTCCGGCGAAATCCTCTGGCGCGGAACCTCCGTCCGCGCCATGAACGGCGCCGCGCTACGAAATTTCCGGCGCAAGGCCCAGATCATCTTCCAGGATCCCTATTCCTCGCTCGACCCGCGTCTCAAGGTCGGCGAGAGCATCTGTCGCGGCCCCATGGCCTTCGGCGCCAGCCGTGCCGAGGCAAAGCGGCTGGCCGGAGAGTGGTTGGACCGCGTGGGCCTGAGCCGCAAGGCATTGGACCGCTTCCCGCATGAGTTCTCCGGCGGGCAGCGTCAGCGCATCTGCATCGCACGGGCGCTCGCCCTCCAGCCCGAGATACTGATCGCCGACGAAGCGGTCTCGGCGCTCGATGTCTCGATCCAGGCGCAGGTGCTCGACCTGCTGAATGGGCTGAAGGCCGAGATGAAGCTGGCCATGGTCTTCATCACCCACGACCTGCGCGTCGCCCGCGAGATCGCCGACCGGGTCCTGGTGATGCGGCAGGGCCAGGTCGAGGAGGACCGCCCGACGGAGGAGCTCTTCGAGCACCCGCACAGCGACTATACGAAACGGCTCCTCGAAGCCGTGCCGGGGCGAGCCTTCTTCGCCGCCCGCGCCGCCCAGGAGGCGCGTGCGTGATCCTCGCAAGAGGCCCACAGAGTTTCATCGGACACGAGCGACAAGGTAAGAGACCGTGAGCAGCGAACTTTGGCAATGGACGGCCGCCGAGCTGGCGGCGGCGATTTCGGTGGGGCGGATCAGTTCGGTCGAGGCGACGCGGAGCGCCCTTGAGCGGCTCGAACAGGCCAATCCGGCGATCAATGCCATCGTCGACGCCTTGCCGGAGGCGGCGCTTGCCGAGGCCCGGGCCGCCGACGAGGCGCTGCGCCGCGACGGCCCGGCCGGCCCGCTCCATGGCGTGCCGGTCACCATCAAGGTCAATGTCGATTACAAGGGCCGCGCCACGACCAATGGGGTCGTCGCGAACAAGGACCACAAGGCGGAACAGGATTCCTCGACGGTCTCCGCGCTGCGGGCCGGCGCCACGCCGATCATCGGCCGCACCAACACGCCGTGCTATTCGATGCGCGCCTTCACCAGCAACGATCTGCATGGCGCGACGCTCAACCCACATGACCGTGCGGTGACCTGCGGCGGGTCGTCGGGCGGTGCCGGGGCCGCTGCGGCCGCCGGCATCGGCGCCATCGCCCATGGCAACGATATCGGCGGCTCCGTCCGGCATCCCGCTTATTGCTGCGGCGTCTACGGTCTGCGGCCGACGGCAGGGCTCATTCCCGGCACCAGCCTGTCCATGCCTGAGCGCAAGATCGTCTCGCAGTTGATGGCGGTGCAGGGCGCGCTCGCCCGCTCGATCGAGGATATCCGGCTGGCCATGCAGGTGCTCAGCCGGCGCGATCCCAACGACATCTGGCAGGTCCCGGCCGGCGACATCTTCGGCCCGCTCGCCCACAGGCCTCGCAGGGTCGCAGTCGTCGCGGAGACGCAGGAGAGCCCGGTCGATCCCGAGGTGACGGCCGCCATCCGCCAGGCCGCCGCCATTCTGGCCGATGCAGGTTACGAGGTGGCCGAGGTCGAGGCGCCTTCCTTCCGCGAGCTCGTGGAGCATTGGCGCCTCATCCTGGGCAACGAGATGCGTGGGGGGCTCGGCCTGCTCATGGAAGCTCACGGCGACTGGAAGATGAAGAAGATGCTGGAGATCCAGCTCGAAGGCGTGCCGGTCGTCGATACGCGCGACGGCCTGCTGGAGGGGCTTGCGCAGCGCGCCCGCCTCGCCCGCAAATGGCAGCTTTTCATGGAGGACTGGCCGCTGGTCCTCACCGCCGTGAGCTGGGTGAAGCCGATGGAGGACGATCTCGACGTCTCCGGCAAGATGGACACCGACTGGTTCTACGCCGTCACCGCGCCCTATATGGGCACGCCGACGATCGGTTTGCCTGGACTATCCGTGCCGGTCGGAACCGTGCCGGGCAAACCTATGGGCGTGCAACTGCTCGCTTCACGCTTCGGCGATCGGCTTCTGTTGGAGGCTGGCGCTGTGCTGGAGCGCGGTATTGGCCGGGTCGCGCCGATCGATCCAGTAAAGGATTGAGCGATACCATGGCCGGCCTCGGTCGATGGACGGGCTTATGGATGGAAAGCTGGCTGCTCCGAAGCGGACGTTCCCAATGTCGGGAAAGGGCCACGAGCCGTCATGGCTTCTTGCGCGTGATGGACTGGACTTCCTTCGTCGTTCGAGCATTGGTGTGAGCGTCATAGGTGCCACGACCAAGGCACCAAACTCCCGAGGAACCCTGCCGGCAGCGCGCCATGGCGGGGTTGCGCTGGTGGCGGGCGATGGCGTCCGAGCCTCAGGAGAGTGAGATGATCAGCAAGACGAAGATGGCGAAGAATATTGGTCGGAAGCCCCCGCGGGCGGCAAACAAGGCGGCGAACGCTGCCGTGACGACCACGACGGAAGCCTCGCCCGCCAACGACGACGGGACGCAGGCGGCAACGGTGAGTTTCCCGGAGATCATCCCGCAAGCCTCAACGACCTGCGCGCGCGGTTTCGGCAGCTTTACCGTCGTTCCGCGCCTGATGGGATGTCGCGCGATTTGATTGCACGTCTCCACGAACGCCATTGCCGAGCGCGAGCAGATGGGTGAGCGCAACGTTCGCAAGCTTTTGCCGCTGGCGTGTCTCTCGCCGGCGGTCGTTCGTGCCATCGCCGATGGCACGGCGCCGGCCGGCCTGACCGTCAGACGCCTCACCGTGGCTCTCCCGCATGAGTGGGCTCGACAGGAGCACCAGCTCTTGGTCGGTTGAGGCGATCAAACCACCGCGGTCCGACCAACTTCCGCTGGCTCCATCGAATAGCGTCCGGAATCACAAAAAGGCCCGCGTCAGACCGAGCCCAGAAATCGGGCCGACTTACGCCTTATAAGGCAGCCTGTCGGTCTGAGCGGCGACAGACATCCCGCTAACCCTCGACACCGTCGCAGGCTTTGCACAGACGGTCGAAAGTCTCGGCTCTGCGGACTGCATGGCTGGGGCGGGAGGATTCGAACCTCCGAATGGCGGTACCAAAAACCGCTGCCTTACCACTTGGCGACGCCCCAATGCGCCGCAGCGTTCTAGTGCGCGCCGCGTCGGCGCGCAACCATCCGCGGCCGCTTCGCACGGGGCCTTTCGCTCATGTCGAAGAACATCGACAAATTTCGCGCCGGAGGTGCCTCGCGCTGTTGCGCGCTCGCCCGGCGCTGGCTATAAGCCGCCCACCAGTTGATCGGAGTGTAGCGCAGTCTGGTAGCGCACCACGTTCGGGACGTGGGGGTCGCAGGTTCAAATCCTGCCACTCCGACCATATTTTCCAGATGCTTGGCAGCTTCGTCCGGACGGAAGCCCGGTCAGCGGCGAATGTCCCGAGCATGCCGTTGCGCTGAAAAAGCCTCCCAACGCGTTGGCCCGGTCCTCAACCGGATCGGAATATCGATATCGCACCGGATGGATTCGCTGCAGCGGCGAGTGCCGGGCTCGCGACTCATTCTGCTTGCGAATGGCAGCTGAGGTCATAAAATAGTTCCTCACCTGGGAGGAACGAGCGATGCCAGAACTCCCTCAACCGGAGGCGCCGACGCTCACGATCGCCTCGCATGACGATTACCTGCGCGCCCGCCTGCGCCTGGATCAGCTCCAGGGCTCCGCCACCGGCACGTCATACGGCCTCGAACTGGCCAGCCTCAACGCGGCGATCACCGCCTATGAGACCCGCAAGAAGGGCCCGGGCAGCCGCGGCTAGAGCATCGGACCGAAAAGTGGATTCCACTTTTCGGAAAAATCCGATGCTGAAACAAGGAGCTAGATCGCCACTTTGCGTACGGTAGGACGCGCGGCGATCTGGCCTCGGCCGCAACAGGCAACGGCCGTGAGCGCGTCCAGCTCCGCCTGGGTTTCGGACGAGCCACGGCGCACAACGATCTGACAATAACGCCGCGCTTCGTCACGGTCGCGAGCGGCGCCGTTTGCGTGACCAGCGTTGCGCCTGCCCATGGGGCCGAGCTTGGTCCTACCTTCGCGGGCGATGCCCTCGGGGACCTCGAACATGGTCCCACTCCACCAGCCCCCTCAGTTCCTGCAAGACGCCGACATGGCCCGCGGTTTGCGCCTTCCTCGATCATCGAGCCTTGGACGTTCGAGATCGAGACAAGTCGTTTCAAAACCGCACGAGAGGCCCTTCATGTCATCGCGCCTGCGCTCACTTCGCCTAGCCAGCGTCCTCGCCCGCGTGAACAAGCGCAAACGCGAAGCCAAGAAGCAGGAAGCCGCCGCCGCCGCTCAGCCTCAGGAGAAACCGACGCTTCGACTGGTATCCTCCTCCGGCCACGAAAAAGGCGACGGCGCCGCAAAGCGGAAAAAATAAACCGGCACCGAGCCCGGGAGCGCGCGGTCCCGTGACGGCGTGGCGGTTCCCCGGGGATCGGTTCCCGCCGGGGCATCCTTCCGCTAGACTGGCCCGGCGCGACATGGCGCGGGCGAGGCGGCGCAAGGCATGAAGCGGATCACGCGAATGATCGCAATCGTCGGCCTCGCGGCCGCGCTCGCCGGCTGCGACAAATGCGGCGACCTGCTGAAGCTCGACCTCTTTGGCCAGCCCAAGACCTGCTCGGGCGCCAATCCACGCGGCTAAGTCCCGTAGCCGCATCCTCTGCGCAGACTCAAAGAAAAAGCCGGGGCATGCCCCGGCTTTCGTATTCATCGCCTGCAGGCGTTTCAGCCGCGCCGGCGCAGGACCGACCAGCTTGCGCCGACCAGGCTGGCGGCGAGCGCCACCTTGAGCGCATCGCCCAGCAGGAAGGGCTGCACGCCGAAAGCGAAGGCCTTGGCGAAGCCGACGCCGGTGACGCCGCTCGCCATCTGCGCGCCGAGCGCGAGCCAAAGGCAGCCCAGACCGAGAATCAGCGCGTCCGCCGCGACCAGTCCCGCGACCAGCCGCAAGACCGAGGCGCCGCGCTCCGCGGCCCAGCCGGCCACCGCCGCGGCCAGCACGAAACCAACGAGGAAGCCGCCGGTCGGCCCAGCGAGGTAGAGCAGGCCCGCCGCCACCGGCGGCGTATTGGTGAAGACCGGCAGCCCGGCAAGGCCATAGGCGATATAGAGCGCGACCGTCGCGGCGCCCAGGCGCGCGCCATAGGCGGCGCCGAGACCGAGCACGGCGAGCGTCTGCAGCGTCATCGGCACCGGCCAGAACGGCACCTTGACCTTGGCGGCCAGCACCAGCAGCAGGCTGCCGGCGACGGCGAGCGCGATGTTGCGTGCCAGCGCGGCGCGCCGGCCGGAGACCGACGGCAGGGTCGCGTTGACGAGCGTCGGAGCAGGAAGGGGGAGCATATCGGCCATGCGCATCGATCCATTTTTGAGGCCGCGCCGCGCAGCCGGTTTCCCGTCTATAGAAAATGCGGCAAGGCCCTACAAGCAGCGCGGCAGTGCACGAACGGGCAGGCGCGGAAGCGGTTTCCACGAGAACGAAGGCATCCGATGAGCGAAGAGATCGAATTCGACCGCAGCGCCACGACGCCGCCAGGCGAGGTCGCTGAGCTCTCGCCGCTGGTCCGGCGCGTCATCGCCGGCAATGGCGGGCCGATGACCTTCACCGGCACCTGCACCTATATCGTCGGGCGCGGCACGGTCGCGGTGATCGATCCGGGGCCCGACGACCCGGCCCATGTCGCGCGCGTGCTCGCCGCGCTCGCCGGCGAGACGGTGAGCCATATCCTGGTCACCCACACCCATCGCGACCATTCGCCCGCGGTTCCGGCCCTCAAGGCGGCGACCGGCGCGCGCGTCGCCGGCTGCCTGCCGCATCGGCCGGCGCGCGAGCTTGCACTCGGCGAGATCAACCCGCTCGACGCCGCCGCCGACCGCGACTATGCGCCGGAGCTGCCGATGCATGACGGGGACGTCGTCTCGGGACCCGGCTGGACGCTCAGTGCCGTCGAGACGCCGGGCCACACCGCCAATCACCTCGCCTTCGCGCTGGCGCAGGAGAACAGCCTGTTCTCGGGCGACCATGTCATGGCCTGGTCGACCAGCATCGTCGCCCCGCCGGACGGCTCGATGGCCGCCTATATGGCCTCGATCGAGAAGCTGCGCGCCATGGAGCATGCGCTCTACTGGCCGGGCCATGGCGGACCAGTCGCCGAGCCGCAGCGCTTCCTGCGCGGCCTCGTCCAGCATCGCCGGCAGCGCGAGGCGGCGATCCTCAACCGCCTGAAGGCCGGCGACGAGCGCATCGCCGAGATGGTGCCGCCGATCTACCAGGGCCTGCCGCCCGCGCTGCATGGCGCGGCCTCGCTCTCGGTCCTGGCCCAGCTCGAGGACTTGGTCCTGCGCGGCGTCGTGCACTGCGAGGAGGCCCTGCCGATGCTGACCAGCCGCTATCGCCTCGCCTGAGCGCTCAGCGCGCCTCGACCAGAAGCTCGATCTCGGCCGCAAAAGCGGCGATCCGCGCCGCGTTGGTGCCGAAATCATGGCCGCCGATCCGCGAGGCCGAGCGAATGTCGATGCGGCTGCCATCGGCCCGCGGGCGCACGCGGATCGTGACGTCGTCGGCGAAGCGCAGGACGCGGGTCCGCGCCACGGCCTCGATGCGACCCGCACCGGTGCGCCCGCCCGGCCGCGAGGATTCCAGCACGTTCCAGCCGAGACCAATGGCGGCGCGGCGCGCGATGTCGAAAGCCACCTCCGCTGGCAGCTCGAGCACGATCGGCAGCGCTTTCGGATAGGCCTGGCGCTGCACGCGTCGCCGGTCGGCCGGTACGTCGGGCGGCACACGGCCGTCGCGCGCGGCGAGCGCCGCCTGCGAGCGGCTGAAGGCTGGCGGATCGTCGATATCGGTCGAGATGTCGTTCAGCGCCGGCAGGGTCACCAGCTTGAAGCCGCCATAGGCGGCCGGCGCCAGCATCAGCAGCGTCAGCACGAAGGCCTGCGCCGCCATGCCGACGCCGCGATGGCCCGCCTGCCAGATCCGGACGAAGGCGGCGATCGCCATCAGCAGGGCGAGCAGCACGAGCCCGTAGGCGCCGACGATCGGCGCCAGGCCCTGCTCGGACGGCCCGTTCATGCGGAAGGCGAGGATCGCCAGGACCAGCACCGCGAGCCCGAACCAGGCCAGCCGCCGGCTCCAGCGCGCGGCGCGCGAGATAGGTTCCTCGAAGACGATGCGGCGATGCATCGATTTTAGGTGGCGGAGGCGAGCAAGGAAGGCAAGGGCAGACCCTATGCCGTCGGCAACCGGTAATCCTTGAACTGCTCGCGCAGCACCGTCTTCTGGATCTTGCCGGTCGCCGTGTGCGGGATGGCCTCGACCAGCACGACATCGTCGGGCAGCCACCATTTCGCGATCTTGCCGGTCATATAGGTCAGCATCTCGTCGCGCCCCGGCGAGCGCCCCGGCTTGGGCACGATCACCAGCAGCGGCCGCTCGTCCCATTTCGGATGGGCGACGCCGATCACCGCCGCCTCGGCGACATCGGGATGGCCGACCGCGAGGTTTTCCAGATCGATCGAGGAGATCCACTCGCCACCCGACTTGATCACGTCCTTGGAGCGGTCGGTGATCTGCAGATAGCCGGCCGCGTCGAGCGTGCCGACATCGCCGGTATCGAAGAAGCCGTGCTCGTCGAGGATGTCCTCGTCCTCGCGCCGGAAATAGGCGCCGGCGACCGCGGGGCCCTTGACCTTCAGCCGGCCGAAGGTCGCGCCATCCCAGGGCAGGTCCTTGCCGGCATCGTCGGTGAGGCGGAACTCGACCGTGAAGGGCGGATGGCCCTGCTTCACCTTGAGGTCGAGCAGTGCCTCGCCGTCGAGCCCGGCATAGGCGGGCTTCACCGAGCAGAAGGAGCCGAGCGGGCTCATCTCGGTCATGCCCCAGGCATGGGCGACGTTGACGCCGTATTTGCGCTCGAAGGCCTCGGTCATCGCGCGCGGGCAGGCCGAGCCGCCGATCACCACCCGCTTGAGGGTCGAGAGCTTGCCGCTGCTCGCCTCGAGATGCTGGAGCAGCCCGAGCCAGACCGTCGGCACCGCCGCCGTCATGGTGACGCCCTCACCTTCCAGCAGCTCCAGCAGGGAGGCTCCGTCGAGCTTGGCGCCGGGCATGACGAGCTTGGCGCCGGTCATCGGCGCCGAATAGGCCAGCGACCAGCTATTGGCATGGAACAGCGGGACGACTGGCAGGACGACGTCGCGCGAGGACAGGCCCATGAAATCCGGCGCCGCGCAGGCCATCGCATGCAGGACGTTCGAGCGGTGCGAATAGAGCACGCCCTTCGGGCCGCCCGTCGTGCCGGAGGTGTAGCAGAGACCCGACGCGGTGTTCTCGTCGAAGCTCGCCCACGCGAAATCCTCGTCCGCCTCGGCCAGCCAGTCCTCGAATGCCACGGCGCCCTTCAGCGTGGTCTCGGGCATATGGGCGGCGTCGGTCAGGACCACGTAGCGCTCGACGCTCGGCAGCTTGGCCTGGATCTGCTCGACCAGCGGCACGAAGGTCGTATCGAGGAACAGCATCCGGTCGCCGGCATGATCGACGATCCAGGCGATCTGCTCCGGGAACAGGCGCGGATTGACCGTATGCGTGATCGCGCCGATGCCGCTGATGCCGTACCAGAGCTCGAGATGGCGGTCGCTGTTCCAGGCCAGCGTCGCCAGCCGGTCGCCGAGCTTCATCCCCTCCTTCTGCAGGCGCTTGGCCACGCGCATCGCCCGGCCGCGGATCTGCGCATAGGTCGTTCGCCGCAGCGAGCCGTCCTCCACGGCGCGGCTGACGACCTCGCGCGTGCCGTGCTGGACCGCCGCGTGATCGATGATCCGGTGCAGCAGCAGCGGCCAATCCTGCATCAAGCCGAGCATGGGCATCTCTCCCCGGTATTTTCTCGATATTGCCGGCAGCATAGACAGCCGCTGCGCGAACAGGAAAGCCAGCCGGTCTCGGCAATTCGCATGAAAGGCTCGCATGCGGAGGCGCGATGGTTTAGGTCGGAACCGACCCGCCATTCAGAGCAGGAACCGTGACCGCGCCCGACGCCCCACGCACCGAACCCGCCGATCCGGACCGCGTCTGGTTCCGCTTCATGCGGCTGCATCAGCGCATGCTCGGCCAGATGACGGCGCGTATCCGCGAGCTCGGGCTCTCGATCCCGCAATTCGACCTGCTGTCGACGCTGACCGAGCGCGAAGGCATCAGCCAGAGCGAGCTGGCCGAGCGGCTCTATGTCACCAAGGGCAACGTCTCGGGCCTGGTCGACCGCCTGGTCCAGGCCGGCCTCGTCGAGCGCCGCGCCATCGCCGGCGACCGGCGCTCCTATGCGATGCATCTGACGCCGGAAGGCCGCAGGCTGGCGGAGGCCGGCATCGCGACCCAGCGCGACTTCGTCGCCGGCACGCTCGGCAAGCTCGCCGCGCCCGATCTGGCGGAACTCGACCGCCTCGTCCTCGCTTGGCGCGACCTCGCTCGCGCCGCCGACGCCGACTAGCGCTCCATGTTTGCCGGGCTCGCTTTCGCCGGCGGCGGCAATCGCTGCTATTGGCAAGGCGGTTTCCACGAGACCGTGGCCCCGCGCATCGGGCTCGCCCCGAGGCGTGTCGTCGGCGCCAGCGCCGGCGCCTTCGCGATGCTCTATACCGCACTCGGCCTCGGCCCTGCGGTCAGGGAACGGGTTCGCGAAGGCTGCCTCGGTCGCACCTCCGAGATGGACTGGCGCGGCTTTCGCCAGGGCGGCCGGCTGTTTCCGGTCGGCGAGATGTACCGGGCCCTCCTGACCGAGCTGTTCACGCCGGAGAACCTCGCGGCCCTCCGGGCGCAAGGCGATTTCCTGATCGCGATCTCGCGCCCGCCGCGGTTCTGGCCCTTGCCGGTTGCAGCGGCGCTCGGCATTGGCGCCTATCAGCTCGAGAAGCGCCTGCGCCGGCCAGTCCATCCCACGGCGGGCCGGCGGCTCGGCTTCGTGCCCGATCTGATCCGCCTCGCAGATTGCGCCACGCCTCAGGAGCTCGTCGCCGCCCTGATGGCGAGCGCGGCGGTGCCGCCCTTCATGCCGGCCGGCCTGGTCGACCGCCGCGCCGCACTCGATGGCGGCCTCGTCGACAGCGCCCCCGCCTGGGCGCTGGCCGAACTCGAACAGGCCGGCGAGCCGACCCTCGTGCTGCTGACCCGCCCCTTCGCCGAAGTCCCAAGCGTGCATGGCCGAACCTATGCGCGCCCGTCGCAGACGATCCCCGTCTCGCAATTCACCATCCGCAACTGGGAGGGCATTCGCTTCGCCTACGAGCTCGGGCTCCGGGATGGCGAGGACTTCCTGCGCAATCTGGAGCAACCGAAACTCGACACGTCATCCCGGACAAGCGGCGAAGCCGCGCCGCTCCGGGATCCATCGTAAAGCTCCGGAGCCCTGTGATGGATCCCGGCGCTCCGCTGCGCTGCGGCCGGGATGACGGTGGAGATGGCTTTTCAGGTTTGCGCACCACGCCCTAGGGTAGAGTCCCTTTAGCCGGACCCAGCCATGGCCTCGCCGATAGACCTCACCGCCTCAGCCACGTCCTTGCGCGAGGCCCTGCTGGCCCGGCGCTTCAGCGTGAGCGAATTGCTCGAAGCGACCTTCGCCCGCATCGATGCGTTGAACCCTGCCCTCAACGCGGTGATCGCGCAGGACCGCGACGCCGCGCGCGCCATGGCCGCCGAAGCGGACGCGCGCCTCGCGGGCGGAACGGCGCGGCCGCTGGAGGGCCTGCCGATCACCATCAAGGACGCCTTCGACGTCGCCGGCCTGCCCTCCTCCGGCGGCCTGCCGGCCTACAAGGACCGCGTTCCCGACGAAGACGCCGCGCCGGTCGCCAGGCTGCGCGCAGCCGGCGCCGTCATCCTCGGCAAGAGCAATGTCCCGGTCTTTTCCGGCGACTTCCAGAGCTACAACCCCGTCCATGGCGTCACCAACAATCCCTGGAGCGCCGCCCATTCGCCCGGCGGCTCGTCCGGCGGCGCGGCGACCGCCGCCGCGACCGGAATGAGCGCCTTCGAGCTCGGCTCCGACCTCGGCGGCTCGGCGCGCTGGCCCGCCCATGCCTGCGGCGTCTACGGCCTCAAGACGAGCTGGGGCCTGGTCTCGACCTGGGGTCACCTGCCGCCGCCGCCCGAACGTCGCACGCCGCGCAATGCCGATCTGCTGGTCGCCGGCCCGATCGCCCGGGCGCCGGAGGACCTCGCACTCATCCTGCCGGTTCTGGCGGGGCCTCGCGACACCTCCATTGTGGCATCGCCTCTGCTAGCGCCGCGCCGGACGGAAGCGCGCGGCCTGCGCGTCGCGCTCTGGGCGCAAGACCCGTTTGCGCCGGTCGATCGGGAGGTCTCCGAGGCTGTCCGCAAGGCGGCCGATCTGCTCGCGGCGCAAGGCGCGGTCATCAATGAGACAGCGCGGCCCGCAATCCGCTTCGCCGAGGCCTTCGAGGTCTACGCCCTGCTCAACCACGCCGTCGTCGCCTATGGCTTGCCGCCGAAAGTGCGTACCCGCATCCAGGCGCTCGCCGCGCAATTCAGCCCGAACGATCTCTCGCATCAGGCCCTGCAGGCGCGCGGGGCGCGCATGACGCCGGGCCTCTACCAGCAGATCGCCCAGCGGCGGTTGGCGCTGAAGCGGCAATGGGCGCGCTTCTTCGGGAACTGGGACGTGGTGCTCTGCCCGCCCGCCCCGGTCGCCGCGATTCCGCACGACCACGCGCCGGACATCCATGCCCGCCGGCTCGACGTGAACGGCGAGCCCCAGCCCTATCTCGATTTCCTGCACTGGGCCTCGCTCGCGACGGGCGCCGATCTGCCCGCCCTGGTCGCGCCCGTCACGCGTTCGGCCGCCGGCCTGCCGCTCGGCGTCCAGATCATCGCGGCCGCCGGCGAGGACCTGACGGCGGTTGCGGTCGGCGCCATGCTGGCGCAGGCCGGTGCAGGTTATCGCGCGCCGCCCGCCATTGCCTGAAATTCCTGAGCCGGCACAGCCGTTGCGCGCCAGAGTCTGCGTCGATCTGCGTGAAAATCGCTCAGCGCTTGCGCCGATCCCGGTCTATGCTCGCATAAAGGCCGCATAAACCCTGGAGCCCACGCCATGCTGTCCAACCTCGCCGTCCGCGATATCGAGACCCTGGTCCACCCCTATACCAACCTCGCGACCCATCGCGAGACCGGCCCGCTGGTGCTGGAAAGCGGCAAGGGCGTTTTCGTCTATGACAGCAACGGCAAGGAATATATCGAGGGCATGGCCGGGCTCTGGTGCACGGCGCTCGGTTATTCCAACCAGGAGCTGGTCGACACTGCCGCCGAGCAGATGAGGAAGCTGCCCTTCACTCATCTTTTCGGCGGGCGCAGCCATGATCCGGCGATCGAGCTGGCCGAGAAGCTCAAGGAGATCGCCCCGGTTCCGATCTCGAAAGTGTTCTACGGCGCGTCGGGCTCCGACGCCAATGACACCCAGGTCAAGATCGTCTGGTACCTGAACAATGCGCTCGGCCGGCCGCAGAAGAAGAAGATCATCGGCCGGCTGAAAGGCTATCACGGCGTCACCGTGGCCTCGGCCTCGCTCACCGGCCTGCCCAACAACCATATCGATTTCGACCTGCCGTTGCCCGGCATCCTGCATACCTCCTGCCCGCATCACTATCGCTTCGCCGAGCCCGGCGAGAGCGAGCAGGACTTCTCGTCGCGCATGGCGGCCGAGCTGGAGGAGATGATCCTGCGGGAGGGGCCCGACACCGTCGCCGCCTTCATCGCCGAGCCGGTGATGGGGGCGGGCGGCGCGATCATCCCGCCCGATGGCTATTTCGAGAAGATCAACGCCGTCCTCGCCAAATACGACATTCTCTTCATCTCCGACGAGGTCATCACCGGCTTCGGCCGCACCGGCAACATGTTCGGCACCACGACCTATGGCATGAAGGTCGACTCGCTTTCGCTCGCCAAACAGATCACCTCGGCCTATTTCCCGCTCAGCGCGGTGATGCTGAACGACAAGATCTATGACGTCCTCGTCGATCAAAGCCGCAAGATCGGCACCTTCGGCCACGGCAACACCTATGCCGGCCACCCGGTCGGCTGCGCCATCGCGGTCAAGACGCTGGAGATCTATCAGCGCGAGAAGATCGTCGACCATGTCCGCAAGGTCTCCCCGACCTTCGTCCGGCGGCTCGAGAAGCTCGCCGAGCACCCGCTGATCGGCGAGGCGCGCGGCGTCGGCCTGATCGGCGGCGTCGAACTGGTCAAGGACAAGGCGACCAAGGCCCCGTTCGAGACCAAGAAGGGGGTCGGCCCGAAATCGGTCGCCTTCGCCCAGGAAGAGGGCCTGATCACCCGCGCCATGGGCGACCGCGTCGCCTTCTGCCCGCCGTTGGTGATCACCGAGGCCGAGATCGAGGAGATGTTCGACCGCTACGAGCGCGCGCTGAACAAGACCCTGAACTGGGCCAAGGCCGAGGGTCTGCTCGCCGCCTGAGGCGCGGCGTGCTTAACGCCCGCTTAACCGAAACGGCGCCATGATTGCGAATTGGCTTGAAAAGCCATGAATAAATCATGATCGCGCCGTTTGGTGGTCCCGATCGGACACGACACTCCCGATCGTCGACGGCCAGGAACTGTCGGCATGTGCAACCAGTGAAGTCAGGATCCATGTCCTCCTCCACACCGCGTCCGACGACGCAACGCAGCGCGAGCTTCCATGACGCTTCGGCGAAGGCAGCTTACGCATCCCGCTTCCGCCCGATCGCGTTTCCCGCGGTTGCCGCGGGAACAAGGCGTGCTTCTCCCGCGTTGGAAAGAGCGGCAGAGAAGAAGCCGGACGATCTCCCGGCCATTCTCCGCAACGGTTTTGACGACTGATTGAGACGTTTAGACCTTTCGAGACCCTCCATGCTTGACCGGCGCAGAGTTCAAACTCTCGCCGGTCTTTTTTTGGCTGGGCAGCTGAAAAGGTGTTGGCGCGGCGACGCGGGCATGCGCACCACATGAAAACGGCCGGCGCTCCGCGAGCCCGGCCGTATTCCGTCAGATGGTGGAGGCGGGCTGGAAGCCTCTCAGACCACGATCACCTGGGCGCCGACCGAGACGCGGTTGAACAGGTCGATCACGTCGATATTGCGCATGCGGATGCAGCCCGACGAGGCCGACCGGCCGATCGTCTCGGGCTCGTTGGTGCCGTGGATGCGGTAGAGCGTGTCCTTGCCGTTCTGGTAGAGATAGAGCGCGCGGGCGCCGAGCGGGTTGTCCGGACCGCCTTCCATGCCGCCGGCGCGCGGCGCCAGATGCGGCCAGCGCTTGATCATTTCGGCCGGTGGCGTCCAGCGCGGCCATTCGGCCTTGCGCTGCATCACCGCCTCGCCGGTCCAGCCGAAGGCCTCGTCGCCGGTCGCGACGGCATAGCGGATCGCCTTCTTGTTGGGGAGCACGTAGTAGAGATATTTCTCGACCGTATCGACCTTGATGCTGCCTGGCGGCAGCCCTGTCGGGTCGGCGATCTCATAGGGCAGCTGGGTGATGTGATGCTCGAATTTCGGCACGAGCGCGATGTACTCGGCGTCGCGTTCCGACAGCGTCGGCGCATGCACGGTCTTGTATTGGCAGGCGGCCAACGACGTCGACAGCGCCAAAGCAACGATCACAGCTCGGTTCATGACTTCCACCAGCGACGCCTCACGGGGCGACATTTATGATGAATACGAAGTTAACGTTTTATATCCGCCCGGCATTTGCCGCCGCGTTTAGCCATGAGGCACCTCTAGGCCCGAAACAAACGTGGCGCAATGAAGTTCCGATTGTGACGCCCAATTCCACCTCTTCAGAGATGACCGTGGCAATATCGCCACGAATCGAGGGGTAGAACACCGGTTCGGCCCCAGGTTCCTTGGAAAGGTTACATGTGACGACGCTTCTGATCACCCACCCGGCCAGCGCGCAGCATGCCACGCCGGCCGGCCATCCCGAGCGCGCCGAGCGCATCCGCGCCGTCGAGCAGGTGCTGGAGGCCGAGCGCTTCTCCGATCTCCTGCGAATCGCGGCGCCTCGCGGCGGGCTCGATCTCGTCACGCTCTGCCATCCAGCCGAATTCGCCGAGGCGATCATTGCCGCCGGCCCCAGCTCCGGACTGGTCCAGATCGATGCCGACACCCTGATGTCGCCGGGCACGGTCGAGGCGGCGCTGCGCGGCGTCGGCGCCGCCGCGCTGGCCGTCGACGAGGTCATGACCGGCAAGGCCGCGAACGCCTTCTGCGCGATGCGCCCGCCCGGCCATCACGCCGAGAGCGTCAAGGCGATGGGCTTCTGCTTTTTCAACAACGCGGCCATCGCCGCCCGGCACGCGCAAAAGGCGCATGGCGCCGAGCGCGTCGCGATCGTCGACTGGGACGTGCATCACGGCAACGGCACGCAGGAGATCTTCTGGGACGATGCCAGCGTGCTCTACGCCTCGACCCATGAGATGCCGCTCTATCCCGGCACCGGCGCCCTCTCCGATCGCGGCACGCAAGGCACGATCGTCAACGCCCCGCTCAGTGCCGGCGACGGCTCCGACGCGTTCAGGGACGCCTTCGAGAGCGCGCTGCTGCCGCGCATCGACGATTTCGCGCCCGACCTCATCATCATCTCGGCCGGGTTCGACGCGCATTGGCGCGACCCGCTCGCCAATATCAACCTCGTCGAGGAGGATTTCGCCTGGGCGACGCGCAAGCTGATGGCGATCGCCGAGCGCCGCGCCAGGGGCCGCGTCGTCTCGATCCTCGAGGGCGGTTACGATCTCGAGGCACTGTCGAAATCGACCGCCGTGCACGTCATGGCGTTGATGGGCGGCTAGCCACCGTCATTGCGAGCGTAGCGAAGCAATCCAGGAGGTCTCGCTCGACGCCCCCCTGGATTGCGTCGTCGCTGCGCTCCTCGCAATGACGCCCAGCGCCTCACTCCAACGGCTGCGAATCCGCGATCTCGATGCCGAACCCGCTCAAGCCGACGAAGGAGCGTGGCGAGGAGGCGAGATTGACGATCGAGGCGACGCCGAGATCGCGCAGGATCTGGGCGCCGAGGCCCACCTCCCGCCATTGCTGCGAGCGCAGCGCGTCCGAGCCGTCCTCGACGCTCTTGATCGGCACGCCGGCCGAGCCGTCGCGCAAATAGATCAGCACGCCGCGCCCGTCCTGCTGGAAGCGCCGGAGCGCGCACTGGATCGACTGCGCGCCGCCGAGCACGTCGGCCACGACATTGGCCCGGTGCAGCCGGGCCGGCACCTTCTCGCCGTCCCCGAGCTTGCCCATCACGAAGGCGAAATGCTGGGTGTCGTCGAACGGTGTCACATAGACATGGCCGGTCATCTCGCCGAACTCGGTCTTGACCGGGAAGGAATGCACGCGCTCGACCAGCTTTTCGCGCGCCTGGCGATAGGCGATCAGGTCGGCGACCGTGATCTGCTGCAGCCCATGCGCCTTGGCGAAGGCCGTGATCTGCGGCCCCTTCATCACAGTGCCGTCGTCATTGGCGAGCTCGCAGATGACGCCGACCGGCGGCAGATTGGCGAGCCGGCACAGATCGACTGCCGCCTCGGTATGGCCCGAGCGCATCAGCACCCCGCCATCCTTGGCGATCAGCGGAAAGACATGGCCCGGCCGCACGAAATCGGTCGCGCCCATATTGCCATTGGCCAGGGCACGCACCGTGTTGGTGCGCTGCTCGGCCGAGATGCCCGTGGTCAGCCCGTGCTTGACGTCGACCGTCACGGTGAAGGCGGTGCCGAGCGGCGCATCGTTGGACGAGACCATCGGATCGAGCCGCAAGCGCCGCGCCTCCTCGCCCGTCAGCGGCGCGCAGACGATGCCGCAGGTGTTGCGGATGATGAAGGCCATCTTCTCCGGCGTGCAGAGCGAGGCGGCGATGATCAGGTCGCCCTCGTTCTCGCGATCGTCGTCATCGGTGACGATCACGATCTCGCCGCGCGCGAAGGCCTCGATGGCCTGGGTTACGTTCTGCGGCATGGCAGCCTCCCGGGGCCCTTGCAGGCCGAGAAAATCATTGGGGGTGACGGCGCCGCCAGTCGCGGCGGCGATGCGCTCGGCGCTTTCACGCGAGATCCAGGCGGTCGCGTCGTTGCAGAGCGCCGTGACGCTGGCCGGCGATAGGCCGGCCTGCTTGGCGAAAACGCTGCGGGCGATGCCCTGCTGCTGGAGCCAGGTTTCGAGCTTCATCCCGGCAAGCTAATGCGAGCCCACTTCACTTGCAATGAAATCGGACAGAAATTTCAGCAATACTGAAAGCCATGAAGCGGCCGACAGGCGCTCCCTCCCGTCATGGTCGGGCTTGTCCCGACCATCCACGTCTTTCCTTCAGCGACCACGGCGTTCAAGACGTGGATGCTCGCCACAAGGGCGAGCATGACGTCGGCGCGAAACGATCAGCGCTCGAACGGCCAGCGCGGCTCGACGACGCCGACCTGCGCCCTGTGCCTCAGGAACTGGTCCGCCAGCACGCAGGCCACCATCGCCTCGCCGACCGGCACGGCGCGAATGCCGACGCAGGGGTCGTGCCGACCCTTGGTGAACATCTCGGCCTCACCGCCGGTGCGGGTCACCGTCGCGCGCGGCGAGAGGATCGACGAAGTCGGCTTCACCGCGAAACGGGCGACGATCGCCTGCCCGGTCGAGATGCCGCCCAGAATGCCGCCGGCATGGTTGGAGAGGAAGAGCGGGCGGCCGTCATTGCCGGCGCGCATCTCGTCGGCGTTCTCCTCGCCCGAGAGCGCGGCGGCGTCGAAGCCCTCGCCGATCTCGACCCCCTTGACCGCGTTGATGCTCATCAGCGCCGCGGCGAGCTCGGCGTCGAGCTTGCCGTAGATCGGGGCGCCCAGCCCTGCCGGCACGCCCTCGGCGACGATCTCCAGCACCGCGCCGATGGAGGAGCCGGATTTGCGGATGCCGTCGAGATAGCCCTCGAAGAACGCGGCCGCCTTGGCGTCGGGACAGAAGAACGGGTTGTTGCCGATCTCGTCCCAGTCCCAGTTGGCACGGTCGATCTTGTGCGGGCCCATCTGCACCAGCGCGCCGCGCACGACCATGCCGGGCACGACCTTGCGCGCGATCGCGCCGGCCGCCACCCGCATCGCCGTCTCGCGCGCCGAGGAGCGCCCGCCGCCGCGATAGTCGCGGATGCCGTATTTCACGTCATAGGTGAAATCGGCATGGCCGGGCCGGTACTTGTCCTTGATCTCGGAATAGTCCTTCGAACGCTGGTCGACATTGTCGATCATCAGCCCGATCGAGGTGCCGGTGGTCACCTGCACGCCGTCGGCCTCCCGCGCGAAGACGCCGGAGACGATGCGGACCTGGTCCGGCTCCTGGCGCTGCGTGGTGAAGCGTGACTGGCCCGGCCGCCTGCGGTCGAGCTCGCGCTGGATATCGGCCTCGGTCAACGGGATCAGCGGCGGGCAGCCATCGACGACGCAGCCAATCGCCGGCCCGTGGCTCTCGCCGAAGGTGGTGACGCGGAAGAGATGGCCGAAACTGTTGTGGGACATGGGAGCCTGACGCGTTGCTGCGTCAGGCTCTTAGTCGGATTTGCGCGCCGGTGGAACCCGGCGCGCGGGATCACTTCACCTCGACGACGAAGGTCTGCTTTTGTGCTCCACGCCCACCGCCGTCATTGGTGATGAATTCATAGCCCACGCTGAAGCGGTCCTGGCCGCGAAACCCCGACTTCGGAATATAGGTGATCATGCGGCGATCGATGACCTTGCCATCGCAATGATGCCCTTTATTGACGATCGGATATTTGATCAGCTGCGATGCAACGCGCCCGTTCGCGGGCTGCTCTGTCACCGTCGCCTCAGGCGGCTCCCAGCTTGTGCAATCGGCTTGCGCATACATTCCCAAAGCGTGCACGACGACCGGCGTATTCGCCTTTGTCGTGAAGGTTGTCGTGTTGCAGCCGCCCGCGAGCAGCGCCAGCCCGGCGCCGCAAATCCATTGTTTCGAAATCATCATGTTCCCCAGCCCGAAATGAGCGTCTGACAGTGAGCATGACGCAGCTGGAGTTGCAATTGGCAGTTGTAACCAGCCGGCTGCGACCTAATGCCCGGCCGCCTGCGCCGGCACGGCGGGTGCGCCCTCCCAGCGCGTATGCGCCGGAATGTTCTCGCCCTTCATGATCACGGTGAGCAGGCCGATCTGCGCATAGTCGCCGACATGGGTGTCGTAGAGCACGGTCGCCCCGGCGCCGACGCAGACGCCCTTGCCGAGCGTGACCCGGCCGACCTTCATGACACGGTCCTCGTAGAGATGTGTCTGCAGGGCGGAATGCGCGTTGACGGTGCAATAATCGCCGACCTTGATGCAGTCGAACTCGGTGATGTCGGTCGAGTCGAGCCAGACGCCCTTGCCGTATTTCGCGCCGAACAACATCAGGAACCAGGGCAGGAACGGCGTGCCGCGCAAATAGTCGAACAGCACCTTGCCGCCCAGGCCCCAGTAGAGCACCGCCACGGCCTCGGTGCGCATCGCCCACCACGACCACATCGGCTTCATCACCGGCTTGTAGACGCCCATCAGCAGCCATTTCATCGCCGCGCAGATCAGCGCCTGCGCGATGGCGATCAGCAGCGCGCAGCCCACGAAGCCGAGGACAAGCCCGCTCCAGTTGCCCTCGAAGATCTTCTGCTGCAGCACGAGATCGACCGCGAGCGTGCCGAAGGTGATGAAGAGCATCGCCGGGAAGGAGGTGTGCAGCGCCTCGAAGCCGGCCCGCGCCAGCTTCTTGCCGAGCGAGGGCTTGTAGGTCCAGTCGGCGCCGAGATCGACCTTCTGGCGCGTCGGCAGGCGGATCGGCGGCGAGCCGAACCAGGTGTCGCCAGCCTGCATCTGGTCATTGGCCGGCGGTTTCGACTTGATGCCGATCAGCACCTTGTCGGGCACGACGGCGCCCGGCGGCACGACCGCGTCATTGCCGATGAAGACCTGCTCGCCGGTGCGTGTCATGTCGAGGCGCATATAGCCGCGCCGCATGTCCTCGTCGCCGAAGACGACCTCATCGGCGATGAAGTTGCCGGCGCCGATCTCGGTCAGGTCGTAACGCCCGGACAGGTTGGTCGAGATCTCGGCGCCCTTGCCGATGCCGGCGCCCATCAGCCGGTACCAGAAGCGCATGTAGATCGTCGCGAACAGCGAGGACAGCGTCTCCAGCGTCACCTCGGTCGCCAGCGCCACGGTCCATTTGCGCGCATAGAAACCGGAATGGATCGACCACGAGCCGGAGGTCACGCGCGGCAGGATCGCCCAGCGCAGGCCCGCCATCAGCAGCACCGTGAAGGCGATCAGCCCCATCGCCGTCGGCCAGGTCAGGATCGGCAGGTACCAGAGATAGCTGACCTCCGACCAGGTCGCGATCCAGTCGTCGATCTGGTCGAAGAGCCAGAAGGCCGGGAAGATCGGCAGCAGGCTGATCGGCGGCAGCACGATCAGCATGAGGACGTAGAAGGCCGTCATCAGGGCGCGGCGGCGCGGGCTCGCCTGCGCCTGCTCCGGCAGCGCGGCGAGATCGACCATGCCGATCTTCCTTCCCGGCGTGCCGTCCCAGATCTCGCCCTCGCCGAGGGTGGCGCCGGGCGGGATCGCGGTCAGGTCGCCGATCTCGGCATGGTCGCCGATCACGCTGCCATGGCCGAAGACGACGGAGGCCCCGGCGCTGACATCGGCGCCGATCTTGATGCGGCCGAGGATGAGCTTGTCGCCTATCGCCTCGCCATTGGCGAAGGTGGTCTTCGAGCCGAAGCTCGCGCCGTCGCCGATCTCGATCAGGTCGACGGCGCCGGCCTCGTAGTCGGAGAGGATGACGTCGCGCCCGACCTTGGCGCCGAGCAGGCGCCAGTAGAAGCGCATCACCGGCGTGCCCTGCAGCCATTTGATATGGACGAGGCCGGCGACGCGCGCCGCGAACCACCAGCGGAAATAATAGACGCCCCAGAGCGGATAGACGCCCGGCTTCGTCCGGCCGAGCACCAGCCATTTCAGCGCGATCGAGATCAGCCCGGTGACGATGGTGATCGCCACATAGACGCCGAGCAGGCTGAACACCTGCGCCGGCAGCGACAGATCCTCGCCGGAGATCAGCAGATAGGTGACGAAGATGCCGAGCCACTGCGCCGTCGCCAGCCCGATGATGACCGGCAGCACGGCGGCCTGCGCCAGGCCGCAGAGGAAGCGCCTCCGGAAGGACGGCGGCGTGAAGGACAGGTCCTGCGCCTCGGCGATGCCGCGCCCGTCGAGCAGGGCCGCCATCGCGCGCAGCGTGCGGGCGGCGTAGACGTCCTGCAGGGTGATGCCGGCATAGGCCGGCGTCTCGCGCACGATCGAGATGAAGCGCGCCGCCAGCAGCGAATGCCCGCCGAGATCGATGAAGAAATCGGCCTCCAAAGGCAGGCTCGCGGCGCCGAGCACGCGCTTGGCGGCTTCCAGCAGCACTGCCTCGGTGGCGTTGCGCGGCGGCTCCTGCTCACCCTCGGCCGCCGGCGCGGTCAGCGGCGCGGCCTTCAGCATCTTGCGGTCGACCTTGCCGGAGACCATGCGCGGCAGCGAGCCGACGGCCTCGAAATGCGCGGGCACCATATAGGGCGGCAGCTTCTCGCGCAGCGCCGCGCGCAGCACCGCCGCATCGAGCGCGACGCCCGGCTCGCCGACGACGAAGGCGACGAGACGCTCGATGCCGTCATCCTCGCGCAGCACGACGGCGGCCTGGTTCACGCCGGGTTCGCCTGAAAGCTTCGTCTCGATCTCGCCGAGCTCGACCCGGAAGCCCCGGATCTTGATCTGATCGTCGATACGCCCGTGGAAGACGATGTTGCCTGCGTCATCGAGGCTGACCGCGTCCCCCGAGCGGTACAGCACCGGGTCGCCGCCGGCGCCGCCAAAGGGATTGACGATGAATTTCTCGGCTGTGAGCTCGGGGCGGCCGTGATAGCCGCTGGCGACGCCGGGCCCGCCGATCAGGAGCTCGCCCTGCTCGCCGGGCGGCAGCAGTTTCAGGTCTTCGCCGACGACATAAGCCGTGTAGTTCGGGATCGGTCGGCCGATCGTGACCGTCTCGCCCGGCTTCACCTCGGTCGCGGTCGCGACCACAGTCGCTTCGGTCGGCCCATAGGTGTTGAGGATGCGCCGGCCGGGCTTGGCCCATTTCTGCACGATGGAGGGCGGCAGCGCCTCGCCGCCGAGCAGGATCAGCCGGAGCGAGGGCACGTCGGCCGGCAGGATGCCGAGCAAGGTCGGCACCGTGTCGATCACCGTGACGCCGGCCTCGGTCAGAACCATCGGCAGCTTCTCGGCGTCGCCCATCATCTCGGGCGAGGCGACGAACAGCGTCGCGCCGACGAGATAGGGCGTCCAGATCTCCTCCATCGACAGGTCGAAGGCGACCGAAGCCCCCTGGAAGACGATGTCGTCGGCCCCCATGCCATAGAACGCGTTTCCGGAGCGCAGGAAATGGCAGATGTTGCGGTGACTGATGACGATCGCCTTCGGCGTGCCCGTCGAGCCCGAGGTATAGATCAGATAGGCCGGGTGGTCCTTGCTCAGTCCCGGCGCGCGCGCCGGCATCTCGGCGCCGTCGTCGCGCGCCGCAAGATCGGCTGGCGACCAGACCGGGCGGCCGGTCGCCGCCGCCCTGGCCTGCCAGGTCGGGCAGGTCACCAGGCCCTTGGCGCCGGCATCGTTCAGGCAGGTCGCGATCCGGTCGACCGGCGCCTCGGCATCGAACGGCACCCAGGCCGCGCCGCTCAGCGTGATCGCGATCTGGGTCACGAGCAGGTCGATGCCGCGCGGCATCCACAGGCCGACCATGTCGCCAGGCCCGACACCCGCGAGCGCGAGGCCACGCGCCTGGCCGCGCGCCGCCGCCCAGACCTCGTCATAGCTGAGCCGGCGCTCCGCGTCCGTCAGGGCCGGATGGGAACCACGTGCCGCGACGCTGGCCGCGAAAATCTCGCCCAGCACCTCGTCACGGATCAGGTCCGGCCGCTTGTCGCCCGCGATCGCCGCGAGCGGGTTCGCGCCCGCGACGGCATCCTCCGCCGACAGAATGCTGATATCGTTCATCGCGCCCCGCTGCGGCTCGCCGGAAAATGGCCCGGGCGGCCGGCATCGCCGTCGCCTCCCAAGGTGTCCCCGCGGCGGACCGAACCTTCAAAAACACCCGGAAACGCCACGTCGATCGCGGCGAATTCCGGTTCTTCCCCCGGCCGAGCATACCGCTGCTGCGCGGCTCTGCTAGCACAACACTCCTTAAAGAGCGCCTCTGAACCAGCGATGAATGGCCGCACCGGGCGCCGGCGCTACACCCATGAGACGCGCCCCGAGGCGATCATCAGGATCTTGCCCTGCCAGATATCGACCATCGCCGCCTCGCCCGGCGCCACCGCCCCGACGAGCGCCAGCACGGCGCGGGCGACGCCGCCATGGCTGACCATGACGGTTTCGCGTTCCAGCCCCTCGAGGACCGGCCTGATCCGCTCGGCCAGCATGCGGTAGCTCTCGCCGCCGGGCGGCACGAAGCTCCATTTGTCGCGCTCGCGGGCCAGCGCCAGCTCGCGCTCGGCTTTGCGGACGTCGCGCCAGGTGAAGCCTTCCCATTCGCCGAAGGTCAGCTCGCGCAGGCGTTCATCGGTGCGATAGGCCGTCACCGGCAGCCCGAGCTGATGGCGCAGGATCTCCATGGTCTCGCGGGCGCGCCGCATCGGCGAGGCGACGAAATCGAGCCCGTCATAGCCCCGGACGAGATCGCGCAGCCGCCCGGCCGCCTCCGCCGCCTGCTCGCGCCCGACCGCGTTCAGCGGAATGTCCTGCCCGCCCTGGAGACGGCCCTCCCGGTTCCAGTCGGTTTCGCCATGACGGACGAGAAAAAGGCGGTGGGGGATCGCAAGCGGCAGCATGTCCGGCTCATGCACGCTCGTCAGGCCAGCGTCAAAGCGTCAGAGAAGCACAGGGCCATGCGCCCGTGCCATGACGGCCTTCCCGCGCTTTCTGTTGGCCGAGCGCAGGAGGGCTGTGTATAGGCGGCACTCCGCATCGGATGGATCCATGTCTCCGGCTCTCACCTTGCCAGACGGTCGCAGGCTCGCGCTCGACGCCGCCCCCCTGTTGATGGGCGTCGTCAATGTCACGCCCGATTCGTTTTCGGATGGCGGCATGCTGAAAAGCGCCGAGGAGGCGGTCGCCCATGGCGAGCGCCTGGCGGCGGAAGGTGCCGACATCGTCGATATCGGCGGCGAATCGACCAGGCCCGGTCATGCCACCATCGATGCCGCGACGGAGCTCACCCGCGTGCTTCCGGTGATTGCGGGCGTGGCGGCGCGAACCGATGTTCCGATCTCGATCGACAGCTACAAGGCCGAGGTCGCCGAGGCCGCACTCCGCGCCGGAGCAAGCATCATCAACGACGTCTGGGGCTGCCAGCGCGACCCCGCCATCGCCGGTGTGGCCGCCCGCTTCAACGCGCCGCTGATCGTCATGCACAACCGCGACACCATCGACTCTGCAATCGACATCTTCGCCGACGTGCTACGCTTCCTCGAGCGTTCGATCGCGATCGCGACGGCAGCCGGCGTGCCGCGCTCCCAGCTCGTGGTCGATCCCGGCATCGGCTTCGGCAAGACGCCGGAGCAGAACCTCGCCCTGATTCGCGATCTCGGCCGGCTCGCCGAACTCGGCTGCCCGATCCTCCTCGGCGCCTCGCGCAAATCCACGATCGGCCTGGTGACGGGGCGGACAATTCCGGCCGAGCGGCTGGCCGGCAGCATCGCCGCGCATCTCTATGGCGTCATGCGAGGCGCCGCCATCATCAGGGCGCATGACGTCGCCCCACATCTCGACGCCATCAAGGTCTGGACCAGGATCGGAGCGACATCATGAGCCGGACCGGACAGATCATCATCGAGGAGCTCGACCTCTACGCCTATCATGGCCATTTCGCCGAAGAGGAGCGGCTGGGCCAGCGCTTCGTCATGGACCTCGTGCTCGACTGCGACCTGCGCGCCTCCTCGCTCAGCGACAGCCTGGCGGATACGGTGGATTACGGCGCGGTCGTCGCGCTGGTGACCAAAACCTTCTCGGCCCGCCGCTTCAAGCTGCTCGAGGCAGCGGCGCGTGCGCTGGCGGAAGCCATCTTCGCCGGCTATCCCGCCGTCACCGGTATCAGCGTCACCTTGCGCAAGCCCGCCCCGCCGATCCCCGGCCGGATGGCGTCGGTCGGCATCAAGCTGGATTTCCGGCGTGACGACTGACGCCACCCTCGGCTTCGGCGGCAATCTCGGCGATCCCGTCGCGGCCTTCGCGGTGGCGCTGGCGCGGCTCGGCAATCATCCCGGCATCGCCGTCACCGCCTTGTCCTCGGTCTGGCGCACCGCACCCTGGGGCAAGCTCGACCAGCCGGAATTCCTCAACATGGCCGTCAGGATCGAAACCGGGCTCGGTCCGGAGGCCCTGCTGGAGCTCTGCCTCGCGATCGAGCGGGAGAGCGGCCGCGAACGCCGCGAGCGCTGGGGCCCGCGCACCCTCGACATCGATATCCTGACCTATGGTTCTGAGACGCTCGACCGTCCGGGACTGCAGCTCCCGCATCCGCGCATCGCAGAGCGCGGCTTCGTGCTGGCGCCGCTGGCGGAGATCGCGTCGGAGCTGGAGATCGGCGGGCGCAACGTCGCCGCGCTGCGCGACGCGCTCGGCGGCGGCGACATCCGGCGCGACGAGGGCGAGACGGCGCGGCTGCAGGCGGCGCTACATCCCGACCCCTGAGGCGGCCTGTACCGCTATCTCCGCGAACAATTCGTCGTCCCGGGCTTGCCCCGGGTGACAGAGCCTCGGCGGGACGCTGGAAAGCGCCGCCCCTCACTCTGCCTTGTCGAGCGTGATGTCCGGCGCGGACGGCACCTTCATGCCGACGACATGGTAGCCGGCATCGACATGCATGATCTCGCCGGTGATGCCGCGCGACATGTCGGAGACCAGGAACACGGCGGTCTCGCCGACCTCCTCGATCGTCACCGTGCGGCGCAGCGGCGAGTTGTACTCGTTCCAGCGCAGGATGTAGCGGAAATCGCCGATGCCCGAGGCCGCCAGCGTCTTGATCGGCCCGGCTGAGATCGCGTTGACGCGGATCTTCGACGGTCCGAGATCGGCAGCGAGATATTGCACGCTCGATTCCAGCGCCGCCTTGGCGACGCCCATGACGTTGTAATGCGGCATCCATTTCTCGGCGCCGTAATAGGTCAGCGTCAGCATCGAGCCGCCATCGCTCATCAGCTTCTCCGCCCGCTGCGTGACGGCGGTGAAGGAGTAGCAGGAGATCAGCAACGACTTGGTGAAATTCGCTTCGGTCGTCTCGACATAGCGGCCGGTCAGCTCGTCCTTGTCCGAGAAGGCGATGCAATGGACGACGAAGTCGAGCTTGCCCCAGAGCTTTTCGATCTGCGCGAAGACGGCGTCGATCGTGCTGGAATCGGTGACGTCGCAATGGCCGACGACATGGCCGCCGAGTTCCTTGGCCAACGGCTCGACGCGCTTCTTGAGGGCGTCGCCCTGATAGGTGAAGGCGAGCTCGGCCCCGGCATCGGCGGCGGCCTTGGCGATGCCCCAGGCGATCGAGCGGTTGTTCGCGACACCCATGATGAGGCCGCGCTTGCCCTTCAGGACATGGGCGGTCGAGGAGGCAGCGCTGGATTCGGGCATCGGGGACCTGCGAACTGGACGAAGCGGAGGGTCTCTTAGCCGAGCCAGAGCGTCAGCGAAAGGCTGCTCTTGCTCCGGTTACTCCGTCCGGGCCTTCATCAGGGCCGTCAGCTCGGCATCCGTCGCCGGCATCTCGATGTCGATCGCGACGAAGAGATCGCCGACATGGCCCTTCTCGCCCTTCAGCCCCTTGCCGCGCAGGCGGAACTGCTTGGTCGTGCCGGTCAGCGGCGGAATCCGCATCTCCACGGTGCCGGTCAGCGTCGGCACATGCAGCGGCCCGCCGAGCACGGCCTGCGCCAGCGGCACCGCGACACGCGTCCGCAGGTCGTTGCCCTCGATCGTGAAACGCGGATCGGGCTTGACCTTGATCGTCATCAGCAGATCGCCGGCCTCGCCCGAGAACGGGTCGGTCTGGCCGAGGCCGCGCAGCCGCATGACCTTGCCGTCCGCCACGCCCTCCGGGATCGTGACCTCGACCTCGCGCCCATGCGGGAGCTTGACCCGGCGCGTCGCCCCGGTCGCCGCCTCGGCCAGCGAGACGCTCAGCGTGAAGCTCTGCTCGGGCGGCTTCTGCGGCTCGGCCCTCGCCCTGCCGCCGCGGCGCGCCGCATCGCCGAAGAGCGAGCCGAAGATGTCGGCGGGATCGAAGCCTTGCTCGGCACCGCCGCCGCGGCCGAAGGGCGATCCGCCCTGGCCGAAATGATACTCGAAGCCGCCGGAACGCCCACCGCGGCCGCTGCCCATGCCCTCGAAACCCTGGAATTTCGGCTTGCCCTCGGCGTCGATCTCGCCGCGGTCGAACTGCTTGCGCTTGGTCTCGTCGCCGAGGATCTCATAGGCGCTATTGAGCTCGGAGAAGCGGTCCTGCGCCTTGGGATCGTCCCGGTTGCGGTCGGGGTGCAGATCCTTGGCGCGCTTGCGATAGGCCTTCTTGATCTCCGCCTCGCTCGCGGAGCGGGCGACGCCCAGGACCTGATACGGATCGCGCATGCATGAACCCCAATCGCTACGAGACGCCGACCGCTTGCCCATTTCGGCGCATCGGGACGGCTCCGCCCGCTATGTGGGGTGACTGTGGCGGAAAAGCAACGTTCCCGGCCGGCAAAGATATCTTGGCCGAAGGTGCCTAGCTCAAGCCCTTCCAGGGCTGCGTTTCCGTGACCGCCCATTCCCCGCCGGACGGGCGGCAGGCCGTGCCCTGCAGCCGCGTCGGGCTGTTTTGCGTCTGGACGCTGGCGATGAAGGCGCGGCAGACCTCGTCCGAGCGCAGGAACGGGCCGCCGACCGGCGTGAACGAGCCTTTCATGCCGCTCTGCGGATTGTCCCATGCCACCGGTGCGCCATTGCCCTGGGGGTCGAGCGCCAGCGCCATCGCGCCGTCGGCGCGGCGCAGGTCCTCGGGCCCCAGTTCGCTCGCAAGCGTGGAGAGCGCGCTGGGCTTCAGCGAGCCGCGCGCCGGCAATGTCGAGGAGGTCGTCATTGCCAGCTCGTCCTCCGCCTTGCTCGACAGGCCGAGAATCGGGAAGGAGATCGAACAGCCTGCGCTCGACAGGGCGAGCAGCAGCACCGTCGCGACCGTAGCGGGGCGCATGGACGCAGCGCGCCGATGAAGGCTTTGGTTCGCCCTCCGGGCTGGCCTATATAAGCTTGCAGTCCGACACCAGATCACAGATTGCGCTCGCCCGACGCTTAACCAGAATTCGCCGAGGATTAGACACGTGGAACGGTTAACGCCGGGTGACTTCACCCAAGCCGAAGAGCCCTTTGCCCTGTTCTCGGAATGGCTCGAGGAGGCCGGGCGCTCCGAGCCGAACGACCCGACCGGAATGGCCCTTTCGACGGTCGACGCCGAGGGTCTGCCCAATGTCCGCATGGTGCTGCTGAAGGGCTATGACCGCGACGGCTTCGTCTTCTACACCAACACCGAGAGCCAGAAGGGGCAGGAGCTGCTCGGCCAGGGCAAGGCGGCCGCCCTGTTCCACTGGAAGAGCCTGCGCCGGCAGGTCCGCATCCGCGGCCCCGTCTCGCTGGTCAGCGACGCCGAGGCCGACGAATATTTCCGCTCGCGCGCCCGCGACAGCCGCATCGGCGCCTGGGCCTCGCAGCAGTCGCGCCCGCTCGAGAGCCGCTTCGCGCTGGAGAAGGCCGTCGCCGGCTATGCCGCCAAATTCGGTCTCGGCGAGATTCCGCGTCCGCCGCACTGGACCGGGTTCCGGATCGCGCCCGTCTATATCGAGTTCTGGCGCGACGGCGCCTTCCGGCTGCATGACCGCGTCGTCTTCCGCCGCGCCTCGGCCGCCGAGCCCTGGACGAAGACGCGACTTTACCCCTGAGGACCAGCCGCATGGCGATGCCGAAATTCGACTTCCCCAAGACCGAGGCCGGCAAACGCCCGGTGATGCTGCTGACCGGCGCGAGCCGCGGCATCGGCCATGCCACGGTGATGCAGTTCGCCATGGCGGGCTGGCGCATCCTGTCCTGCTCGCGCCAGGCCTTCTCCGACAAATGCCCCTGGCCCTCCGGCGCCGACGACCATGTCCAGATCGATCTCGGCGACCCGGAGGACACGATGCGCGGCATCGCCGAGATCAAGAAACGGCTGGCCGCGGAAGGCGGCAAGCTCAACGCGCTTGTCAACAATGCCGGCATCTCGCCGAAGGGGCCGAAAGGCGGGCGGCTCGGCGCCGCGACGACCTCCTTCAACGACTGGCACCAGGTCTTCCAGGTCAATTTCTTCGCGCCGATCATGCTGGCGCGCGGCCTGCTCGACGAGCTCACCGCCGCCAAGGGCGCCATCGTCAACGTCACCTCGATCGCCGGCTCGCGCGTCCATCCCTTCGCCGGCGCCGCCTATGCGACCTCGAAGGCGGCGCTCGCCAGCCTGACGCGCGAGATGGCCGCCGATTTCGGGCCGCTCGGCATCCGGGTGAACTCGATCTCGCCCGGCGAGATCGACACCGCCATCCTCTCGCCCGGCACCGAGAAGATCGTCGCGACCCTGCCGCTCGGCCGGCTCGGCAAGACCGAGGAAGTCGCAAAGGCGATCTATTTCCTCTGCACCGACGCCTCGAACTACGTCACCGGCGCCGAGCTCCACATCAATGGCGGGCAGCACGTGTGAGCGGCGATAGCGGCCAGGTCATCCGGTTTCCCAACCCTGCCAAGGCGGCGGCGCGCCCGGTGCTCGCAGCCTCCATCGCCGTCTTCCGGGACGGCAAGGTGCTGCTCGCGACCCGGACGAAGCCGCCGGCCGACCAGCTCTGGTCGCTGCCGGGCGGCAAGGTCGAGGCCGGCGAGACACTCGAGGAAGCCGCGCTTCGCGAGCTTGAGGAGGAGGTCGGCGTCAAGGCGGTCATCCGCGGCTTCAACCGGCATGTCGAGATTTTCGGACGCGACGCGGCCGGCGCGGTGACGCATCATTTCGTCATCGCCTCTTTCGTCGGAGACTGGCTCTCGGGCGAACCGAAGCCGGGCCCCGAGGCCGGCGCGGTGATGTGGGCCGACCCTCTCAGGCTCGGCGGGCTGGCGACGACGCGCGAGCTCGGCGACGTGCTGCGCGGCGCCCATGCGATCCTGCAGAACGGCGGCCGCACGCCGTGACCGCGACGCGGCACCGGGTGCTTGCCGGCATCCTCGCCTGCACGCTGGCGATGCTGCCGCTCCTCGCCGCCGCGCAGGGCCAGGGTCAGCGCCGGCAGGCGCCGCAGCAGCAGCCGGCACCGCCCGCCCCGGCTCCCGCTCCCGAGCCGCCTCCACCGCCCTATGAGCCGCAATTGCTCGCGCTCTCCGAGATCATGGGCTCGCTGGCCTATTTGCGGACGCTGTGCGGCGGCAAGGAAGCCGAGGGCTGGCGCGAGCGCATGGCCGCGCTGATCGAGAGCGAGGGCCGCAGCCCGGAACGGCGCGAGCGCCTGACCGGCGCCTATAATCGCGGTTTCCGCGCCTATTCGCTGACGCACCGGCTCTGCACCCCCGGCAGCCGGGAGGCGGCGGCGCGGCTTGCGGCCGATGGCGAGCGCCTCGCCCGGGCGCTGGCCGGCCGCTATGGCGGATAGGTCACATCGGGACGAAACTGTGTCTTTCTCAAAACTCTCGCGGTGAAATTAACCTTTCTTAAAGGGCAGGGTAGCAACCGCCCGCCGCCATGCGTATGAATCTGGGGCAGTCGATCGCCCCGGCGCAGGTCCGATTCTGGAGCATGCGCCGGCACCATGTGACCAAGCCGCAGAGTCCGTATTTCATGTCCATCCGCCCCGACGATCTGCCGCTCGATCCTTCACTGGCCGAAGACACCGGCGATGCACGCCGCGTCGCCTATGGCTATGTCGAGGACGCGTTCACCGAGGCGCAGCAGGACGGCCTCGACAGCGACGCGCTGGCCCATGCCGCGCTCTTCGCCGCCTTCCGCACCCTGGTCGAGACTTATGGTGAGGAGGCGACCGCCGTCTTTGCCGAAGCCCTGCCCGAGAAGGTGCGCAGCGGCTCCTTTACCAGCGGCACGCGTCACTGAGGCTGCCACGGCGATGCCGTCGCATGCGCTCGGCACCGCCTCCTTCCTTCGACTGACCGGCGCGCTCGCCGGCCTCTGGCTCGCCGGCCCGGTTTCGGTCGCCTCGGCACAGGATGTGCCGGACGTGCTTGGCTGCGAAGGCCCCTTTCGTCGCGACGCCAGCCACGCCTCCCTCGCCAAAGCCTTCGGCGCGCGCAATCTCTCGAGCCGCGGGATCGCGCTCGGCGAAGGCGAGACCGAGACCGGAACCGTGCTCTTCGCCGCCGATCCGACGCGTCGCATCGAGGTTCTCTGGTCCGATCGCAAGACGCGCAGCCGGCCGCGCCATGTCACCTTCCGGACCGACCCGCTGAAGCCGGCGGCGCGCGACGCCTATCGCTGGCGCATCGCCGTGCCCGGCGGCGCGGCCCTGCGCCTTGGCCAACCGCTCGCCGAGGTCGAGGCCGCGAACGGCCGGCCCTTCGAGCTCACCGGCTTCGACTGGGATTATTCCGGCACGGCCACCGAATGGCGCGGCGGCAGGCTGGAAACGCCGCCCGGCGGCTGCCGCATCCTCGTCCGGCTCGACCCCGAGATCGAGACCGGCGCGGAACGGCAAGCGCTCGTCGGAGATCGGGTCTTCGACTCGGACCTGCCGGCCATGCGCGCCGTCCGGCCGCGGATCTACGAGATACGGCTGGACTGGGACTGAGCGCCCCTAGCGACCCCTCGCCGCCTGCAGCGAGCGCTCGGCCCGGGCGAGCAGCAAGGTCCGCTCCTGCACGTTCCTGGTCATGGCCGCCGCCCGCTCGAACTCGGCCTGCGCCTCGCCATGGCGGCCGAGCTTGGACAGGAAATCGCCGCGCACGCTCGGCAGCAGGTGATAGGTCCTGAGCGCGGGCTCCGACACCAGCTCGTCGACGATGGCGAGGCCGGCGGCCGGCCCCTCCGCCATGCTCACCGCCACGGCGCGGTTGAGCTCGACCACCGGCGACGGCGTGACCCTGCCCAGCACGCCGTAGAGCGCTGCGATCCGGCCCCAATCGGTCTCCTCCGCCGTCCGCGCCCTGGCATGGCAGGCCGCGAGCTCGGCCTGCAGGACATAGCGGCCCGGCGCGCCGCCGAGCACCCGCGCCCGTTCGATCGCCCTGAGGCCGCGGCCGATGAGCAGATGGTCCCAGCGGGCGCGGTTCTGGTCGAGCAGCAGCACCGGCTCGCCTGACGGCCCGACGCGCGCCCGCAGCCGCGAGGCCTGGATCTCCATCAGCGCCAGGAGGCCGTGCACCTCGGGCTCTTGCGGCGCAAGTTCCGCCAGGATGCGCCCGAGCCGCAGCGCCTCGTCGCACAGGCCGGGGCGCACCCAGTCCTCGCCCGCCGTCGCGGCATAGCCTTCGTTGAAGATGAGATAGACGACCTCCAGCACCGATTCGAGCCGCGCCGCCAGCCCGGCGCCATGCGGCACCTCGAACGGTACCTTCGCCTCGGCCAGAGCCTTCTTCGCCCTGACGATGCGCTGCGCCATGGTCGGTTCCGGGACGAGGAAGGCGCGCGCGATCTCCTCGGTGGTCAGGCCTCCGAGCAGCCGGAGCGTCAGCGCCAGCCGCGCCTCGGTCGGCAGTACCGGATGGCAAGCGGTGAAGAGCAGCCGCAACAGGTCGTCGCCGACATCGTCGTCCAGCGCGTCCTCGATCTGGCTGGTCGGATCGACCTCCTCGTCGAGGTCGCGGCCGATCTCGTCATGCTTGCGCTTCTGCATCTTGTCACGCCGCAGCCCGTCGAGCGCGCGATGCTTGGCGGCCTGCATCAGCCAGGCGCCGGGATTGCGCGGCACGCCCTCGCTCGGCCATTGCTGGAGTGCGGCGACGAGCGCGTCCTGCGCAAGCTCCTCGGCCCGGCCGACATCGCGGATGACGCGTGTCAGCCCGGCGATCAGCTTGGGAGCCTCGATCCGCCAGACCGTCTCGATGGCGCGGTGTGCATCGCTTGCCGTCATCGGCTGCGATACACACCATCAGCGGCCTTCGCTGGCAAGCGGACCGGACGGGGTAAAAACCCTCCGCGTCATTCCGGACAAGCCGCGATGACGCCAACCCCGCGCACGCCCGCCGGACGGGTTCAGCCCTTGTCGCCGATCTCCTTCTTGAGGCGATCCCAGGTGGCTTCGACCTCGGGCGTGACGATCTCGCCGAAATCGGCCATCTCGTAGAGCGGGCGGATCTCGATCTCGGAGGGGCCCGGCATCGGGTTGGGGCAGCGCTTGACCCATGCGACCGCCTCGTCGAGCGACTTGCACTCCCAGAGCCAGTAGCCTGCGACCAGCTCCTTGGTCTCAGCGAAGGGGCCGTCGACGACGGAGCGCTTGGCGCCGTCGAACTGGACGCGCACGCCCTTCGAGCTCGGCTGCAGCCCGTCGCCTCCCTTCATGATGCCGGCTTTCGCCAGCTCCTCGTTATAGGCCATCATCGCCTCGAGCAGCTCTTGGGTCGGCGGTGCGCCAGCTTCGCTGTCCTTGGTCGCCTTGACGATCACCATGAAACGCATCGGTCTTCTCCTTTGAGGTGAAACGGCGGAGGCGAGGCCTCGCGCCTATGGATTGAACGGGCTTTGGAGCTTCGGCGGCTCAGCCGGTGCGCTTCGCGGTCTCGGCCCGCAGGCGCTCTTCCTGCTCGCGCAGTTCGGGCGTCATCGCCTCGCCGAAATCCTCCATCTCGAAGATCGGACGCAGCTCGATCTCGGTGCCGCCGTCGAAGGGCGCGCGCTTCAGCCACTCGACCGCCTCGTCGAGCGAGCGGACCTGCCAGATCCAGAAGCCGGCGAGCAGCTCCTTGGTCTCCGCGAAGGGACCGTCGGTGATCTTCCGCTGCGTGCCCGAGAAGCGCATGCGCAGCCCCTTCGAGCTCGGCTGCAGCCCCTCGCCCGCCAGCATCACGCCGGCCTTCACCAACTCCTCGTTATAGGCGCCCATCTTGGTGAAGATGTCTTCGCTCGGCATCACGCCGGCTTCGCTATCCTTGTCGGCCTTGACCAGAACCATCACGCGCATCGTCTTCTCCTGTCTGTTCGGTTGGTTTCGCTTCGATACGGGGCGGGAGAAGTCCCGCCCTCTGTCATCACGTCGAACGAGGCGCGCCCCGATCGACAGGCTCGGGAAATTTTTTCAGCCCTCGGCCGCGAATTTTTCGCGGCGCGCGATTTCGGCCGCGCTCGGCTCCGCATGCTCGAAGGAGCCGGTCCTGATCTCGCCTTCGCGGCGATAGCGGCTCATCACGACGCCGGTGGACGAAGCCTTGCTGTCGACGAGCTTCAGCGCCGCCGGGATCGCGCCCTCGCCGAACAGGCGCTTGCCCTTGCCCAGGATGAGCGGGAAGACCATCACGTCGATCTCGTCGATCAGGTCGTGCTTCAGCAGCGTCTGGATCAGCACGCTGCTGCCCTGGATCAGGAGCTTCGGCCCGTCCTGCTTCTTCAGCGCGGCGAGCTCGGTGGGCACATCACGCAGCGCCACCGAATTCTGCCAGGTCAGCGGCGCATCGGACGAGGTCGCGACATATTTCGTCACCCGGTTGAACACCTTGGCGATCGGGTCATCCTCACCGGCATGGGGCCAGTGCGCGGCGAAGATCTCGTAGGTCCGGCGGCCGAGCAGCAGGTCGAAGGGCTCGTCAAAGGCCTTCTCCATGACCTCGCCCATCGCCTCGTCCCAGTAGTGGAAGGTCCAGCCGCCAAAGGCGAATCCGCCCTGCCTGTCCTCCTCCGGCCCGCCCGGAGCCTGCATCACGCCGTCGAGCGACAGGAAGGTTGCGGCAACGATCTTTCTCATCTCGGGTCTCCCGTTCTCAGTGAGGACCGCCGCGCGGGCTTGCGCAACCGGTCTCTGCTGTCACGTCGAACGGGTTCGAGCGGAATCGACACGGGCCCCGAAAAATTTCGGGGCCCGTCTGATTTTGGCGTCCGCTGGCTGTGTGGCGAGAACCTCTCCGCGTCATCCCGGACAAGCGGCTTTAGCCGCGCAGCTCCGGGATGACGGAGTGCAAGGTCAGACCGCGCGCGGCAGCGCCTCCAGGAAGCGCGCCGGCTCGCCCTGCGACGGCGTCACCAGCTCGCGCTCCCACATCACCTTGCGGCCGCGGACATAGGTGCCGACCGGCCAGCCAGTGACCGTGACGCCGTCATAGGGCGTCCAGCCGCATTTCGAGGCGATCCAGTCGTTCGTGATCGTCTCGCGCCGCTTCAGGTCGACGATGGTCAGGTCGGCATCGTAGCCGGCGGCGATCCGGCCCTTGCCCTCGAGTCCGAAGATGCGCTGCGGGCCGGCGCTGGAGAGGTCGACGAAGCGCTCCAGCGAGAGCCGGCCGGCATTGACGTGGTCGAGCATGATCGGCACCAGCGTCTGCACGCCCGGCATGCCGGAATGGCTCGCCGGATAGGCATGGTGCTTCTCCTCATGCGTATGCGGCGCGTGGTCGGAGCCGAGCACGTCGACGATGCCCTGCTCCAGCCCCCACCAGATCAGCCGGCGGTGGCTCTCGTCGCGGATCGGCGGGTTCATCTGGGCATAGGTGCCGAGCCGCTCGTAGCAGTCGGGCGCGACCAGCGTCAGGTGGTTCGGCAGCACCTCGACGGTCGCGACATCCTTGTGGTCCTTCAGGAAGACCATCTCCTCGCCGGTCGAGATGTGCAGGATATGGACGCGCGCGCCGGTCTCGCGGGCGATGCGCACCAGCCGCGTCGTGCAGGTCAGCGCCACTTCCGGCGAGCGCCAGACCGGGTGGCTCGACGGATCGCCCTCGACGCGCAGGTTCATGCGCTCGCGCAGCATCGTCTCGTCCTCGGAATGGAAGGCGGCGCGCCGGCGCGTCCGCTTCAGGATCTCGGCGACGCCGGCATCGTCCTCGACGAGCAGGTCGCCAGTCGAGGAGCCCATGAACACCTTGATCCCGGCCGCGCCCGGCAGCCGCTCCAGCTCGGCGACATCCCTGGCGTTCTCATGCGTGCCGCCGACCCAGAAGGCGAAGTCGCAATGCATGCGGTGCCGCCCGCGCCTGATCTTGTCGGCGAGCGCCTCGGGTGTGGTGGTTTGCGGGATGGTGTTCGGCATCTCGAAGACGCAGGTCACCCCGCCGAGCGCGGCCGCGCGCGAGCCGGCGTCGAGATCCTCCTTGTGGTCGAGCCCGGGCTCGCGGAAATGCACCTGCGAATCGATCACGCCCGGCAGGATGTGCAGGCCGCGGCAATCGACGGTCTCGCCGGCCGAGGCCTGCGAGAGATCTCCCAGCGCCGCGATCCTGCCGCCTTTGATGCCGAGGTCGCGTTCGCCGCGCCCGTCATGGTTGACGACGGTGCCGCCCTTCAGAATGACATCGTAGCTCTGCGGCATCGTCGGTCTCCGGGAGTTGAGCAGTGGATCAAGGCCGCCTAACTATCGGCCACGATCCCGTTTGCAAAACGCAAACCGTCATCGCGAGCGCAGCGACGCGATCCAGAGGCCGGACGTCCAGGCTTGGATTGCTTCGCTACGCTCGCAATGACGAGGGCCGGAAGAGAGGACGCCATGCCTGCAACCCGATTGGTCGATCGCGGCGTCATCCGCGTCAGCGGCGAGGACGCGCGCGACTTCCTGCAGAACATCGTCACCAACGAGATGGACGCGGTGACGCCGGCCCGTGCCGGCTATGGTGCGCTCCTGACACCGCAGGGCAAGATCATCAGCGATTTTCTGGTGGCCGCGGTGCCGGAGGAGGAGCGTGGCGGCTTTCTCCTCGACGTGCCGCTCCTGCAGGTGCCCGATCTGATGAAACGGCTGAAGCTCTACAAGCTGCGCGCCAGGGTCGCGCTCGACGATCTCAGCGAGGTGGCCGCCGTCATCGCCTCCAGCGGCGGCTTCTCGCTGCCGGACGAGGCCGGCCTCGTCTATGCCGACCCGCGCCTGCCGGCGCTCGGCGAGCGCGCGGTCACCGACCGGGCCGATGTCGATTCCGTCGTGAGCGCCGATCCCGAGGCCTATCACGCCAGGCGCATCGCGCTCGGCATCCCCGATGGCGGCAAGGATTTCGTCTATGGCGACGCCTTTCCGCACGAGGCGCTGCTCGACCAGCTCGGCGGCGTCTCCTTCAAGAAGGGCTGCTATATCGGCCAGGAGGTGGTCTCGCGCATGCAGCATCGCGGCACCGCCCGTACCCGCGTCGTGCCTGTCGTCTTCAGCGAAGGGCTGATCCCCGAGATGGGCGTCGAGGCGACCGCCGGCGGCAAGACTCTCGGCCGGATCGGCTCCTGCGCCAAGGGCCGGGGCCTCGCCTTGCTGCGGCTCGACCGCGTCGCCGATGCGCTGGCGGCCGGGCAGACGCTCGAAGGCGGCGGCCTCGCTTTCACCCTGGAGAAGCCGGGCTTCGCGCGCTTCCCCTTCCCCGGCGAACCCGGTTTCGGAGCGGCAACATGAGCGGGCGCGCCGCAGTCGAGGGGCCGGACGGCAAGTTCCGCTGCGTCTGGCCGGGCACCGACCCACTCTATCTCGCCTATCACGACACCGAATGGGGCGTGCCGGAATATGATTCGCGCGCGCTGTTCGAGAAGCTGCTGCTCGACGGCTTCCAGGCCGGGCTCTCCTGGATCACCATCCTGCGCAAGCGCGACGCCTTCCGCGCCGCCTTCGCCGGTTTCGAGCCGGAGAAGGTCGCCCGCTTCACGCAGGCCGATGTCCAGCGCCTGCTCGGCGACGCCGGCATCATCCGCCATCGCGGCAAGATCGAAGGCGCCATCAAGAGCGCGCGGGCCTATCTCGCGATCAGCGAACGCGAGCCCTTCGCCGATTTTCTCTTCAAGCATTTCGACGGCCGCATCGTGCAGAACGCATTCCGCACGCATGAGGAGATACCGACCGAGACCGCCGTCTCCAAGGCGATGTCGAAGGATCTGAAGGCGGCCGGCTTCACCTTTTGCGGCCCGACCATCGTCTACGCCTTCATGGAAGCCTGCGGGCTGGTCAACGACCACTTGACCGGTTGCTTCCGCTGGCAGGAATGCACCGCGCTGGCGCGCGACAGCCGCGCGGCGTGACGGTGGCGCAGTATCCCTCAGCCCTCATCCTGAGGAGCCATTCCCTCAGGAATGGCGTCTCGAAGGATGCTCCAGGCGGCTCCCATGACAGCTGGACCATCCTTCGAGACGCGCCTGCGGCGCTCCTCAGGATGAGGGCTGATGCGGGACCAACGACTCATCGGCGGCCATGGGCATGACCCGAACCCCGCCCCCGCCGCGCGCCTGGCAGCGCATGCTGTCCGGGCGCCGGCTCGACCTGCTCGACCCCTCGCCGCTCGATATCGAGATCGAGGACATCGCCCATGGCCTCGCCCGCGTCGCGCGCTGGAACGGCCAGACGCGGGGCGAACATTCCTTCTCGGTGGCGCAGCACTGCCTGCTGGTCGAGGCGATCGCGAGCCATCTCAACCCGGACTGGTCGAAGCCGTGGCGGCTGATGGCGCTGCTGCACGACGCGCCGGAATATGTCATCGGCGACATGATCTCGCCCTTCAAGGTGGTGATGGGCGACGCCTACAAGAGCGTGGAGCTGCGCCTTCTGACAGCGATCCATCTGCGTTTCGGCCTGCCGGCGACGACGCCGGCCGTGCTCGCCCGCAAGACCAAGGAGGCCGACAAGGTCGCGGCCTTTTTCGAGGCGACCGAGCTCGCCGGCTTCGCGCGCGAGGAAGCGCTCATCTTCTTCGGGCGCCCGAAGCCGCTGCCGCGCGCAGTCATGGACTGGCTGAAGCCGCTTTCGACCGAAGCCGCGCAGGCACGGTTCCTCGAGCGGTTCCAGGCATTGGCGCGGTAACAGACCCGTCATTCCGGGGCATCGCGCAGCGATGAGCCGGAAACCAGACGCTCAGGCGAAACCAGGCAAAGCGCGAGGAACCCTCTCCCGAGTGGGAGAGGGCAGGGTGAGGGCAGGCCCGTAAACGCAAAAGCTCGATCACCTCAGCCCAGGACTATCGCCTGCCCTATTCTGCCCCGTACGGCCCTCACCCCTACCCGTCTCCCACACGGGAGAGGGGATCCCGCGCCGCTCTGGTCATGAACCGCGCCCCGCCGCCATAGCTCGCGAGCTTCGCGTCCAGCAGCGGGTCGGACACCACCGCAAACCCCTGCCTGGCCCAGAACCCGGTCGAGCCATTGACCGCGACCAGCGACAAGCTCGGCAGCCCGAGCCCCCGTGCGAGCGCGATGGCATCGGCAACCGCCAGCCCCGCCGTGCCCGTGCCCCGCGCCCGTGGCAGCAAGGCGAGATCGTGGATGTAATAGGTGTCCGGCACCGCCGGCAGCGCGCCGAGCGCCGCGTTCAGCGGCGCCGGCTCGCATTCGCGCCAGGGATGGCTGACCAGATAGGCGCCGATTCCGCCATCGAAGTCGAGCACCCGGCAGCCCGCCCCGAAAAGCCGTAACCGCTCAGCGAAGATGTCTGCCTCCTCAGGAAAATCCGGATGCACCTCGGCCGCGATCGCCAGGACCGCACCGAGATCGGCTCGCGTCATTCCCCGCCAATGCCGTGCACCCGCCATGCCGTGCCTCCCATCTCGTCATTTATTCCATTTCAGCAAAAGTCATCAAGCATTCCTACGGCTACAGGCGAAAGCGATTTGCGCCGATACTCCCGCCAGGTTTCACAGCGAATGCGAAGGAGAACGCCATGTCGCTTGCCGAGAGCCGCAGCACGCAGCTGCCCAAGGGCGTCGTCGTCAAGGGCGCGATGGGCGAGCGCTTCGACGAAATCCTGAGCCATGACGCGCTCGCCTTCGTCGCCGACCTGCAGCGCCGCTTCAACGAGACGCGCAAGCGCCTGCTCGCCGTCCGCAAGGAACGCCAGAAGCGCTTCGACGCCGGTGAGACCCCGGATTTCTTGCCTGAGACCAGGCATGTCCGCGAGGGCGACTGGAAGGTGGCGCCGATCCCGGCCGACCTGCTCGACCGCCGCGTCGAGATCACAGGTCCCGTCGACCGCAAGATGATCATCAATGCGCTGAACTCCGGCGCCAAGGTCTTCATGGCCGATTTCGAGGACGCTTCCTCGCCGGTCTGGGCCAATATGGTCGAAGGCCAGATCAACCTGAAGGATCGCTGGGCCAATAAGATCGACTTCACCGATGCGACCTCGGGCAAGGCCTACAGGCTCAAGGACAAGCCCGCCGTCCTGATCATCCGCCCGCGCGGCTGGCACCTGCCGGAGCGCCATATCGAGATCGACGGCGAGATCGCCTCGGGCTCGCTGGTCGATTTCGGGCTCTATGTCTTCCACAACGCCAAACCGGCGCTGGCGGCGGGCTCGGGCCCCTATTTCTACCTGCCGAAGCTGGAGAGCCATCTCGAGGCGCGGCTCTGGAACGACGTCTTCGTCGCGGCCCAGAACGCGCTCGGCCTGAAGCTGGGGACGATCAAGGCGACCGTGCTGATCGAGACCTTGCCCGCCGCCTTCGAGATGGACGAGATCCTCTACGAGCTGCGCGACCACATGGCCGGCCTCAATTGCGGCCGCTGGGACTACATCTTCTCCTTCATCAAGAAGCTCGCCCGCAACGAGGCCTATGTCCTGCCCGACCGTTCGCAGGTGGTGATGACCAAGGCCTTCCTGCGCGCCTATTCGCTGCTGCTGATCAAGACCTGTCACCGCCGCGGCGCCTTCGCCATGGGCGGCATGGCGGCGCAGATTCCGGTCAAGAACAATCCCGAGGCCAATGCCGCCGCCTTCGCCAAGGTCAAGGCCGACAAGGAGCGCGAGGCCGGCGACGGCCATGACGGCACCTGGGTCGCCCATCCCGACCTCGTCCCGGTGGCGATGGAGGTGTTCGACCGGCTGATGCCGCAGGCGAACCAGCTCGACAAGAAGCGCGAGGACGTCGCGGTCGGCCGCGCCGACCTGCTCGAGGTCCATCAGGGCACCCGCACCGAGGAGGGTTTCCGCGAGAACATCCGCGTCGGCGTGCAATATCTCGAAGCCTGGCTGCGCGGCCGTGGCGCGGTGCCGATCTACAACATGATGGAGGACGCCGCGACCGCCGAGATCAGCCGCGCCCAGATCTGGCAGTTCGTGCAATACGGCGTCGAGGTCGACGGCGGCACCAAGGTCGACGCCGATCTCTTCAAGCGTTGCCTCGCAGAGGAAATGGAGCGCGTGAAGGGCGAGGTCGGCGCGGAGAACTACGCCAAGGGCCGCTTCCCGGAAGCGATCGAGCTCTTCTCGAAACTCTCGCTCGCGCCGGAATTCGAGGATTTCCTCACCGTGCCGGCTTATGGGAAGCTGGGCTAGACATGTGCCGTTCTGACGACGGAGGGGACCATCGAAAGACGGCGCTCCTTTTCGCGGAACAGCAAGCAGAGCGCGGCGCTGGCGTACCGGCTCACCAGTGCCCCAGCTACCGCGTGAAAATCCCCGCTCTCGCAATGTCGTTGCGACGCCGTTCCGGCTTCACGATCCCTGCAAAGCTCGGTGGCCGCCAACTCAGCGACATCGATCCGACAATCGGCATCACGGCTCGCATTTCACGACTGGTCGACTTGAATTTGCTGCCACGCGACGCGCGCCTCACCGCTGCGTCGGTGGCCTTTGGATGAGGTTCGAAGACCAGCGTCAATTCGCAGTCGCTCCCGGCACGAGCAAGGGCGCCACCCTGCCAGTCCAGCGCATAACCGCCGAGGGCCCAACCCAATGCATTGATGAGAAAGGGGCGCCCGTTGATCGCCTCGACGTCGGCGAGTGACGCACCGACCGTGATCCGTCGCCGGTCCGGAGGCGCTTGAGAAAACGTCCAGGTCGATCCCCGCCGGACGGTGATCCATTTCGGCTTTTGGCGCTTGTCGGCAAAATACCAGAGCACTTCGATGCGCCTCTTGGGATCGTTGGGGAATATCACCGATGCCGGTTCGGTCGCGCCTTCGCCGATGTCGATGTCCTCATGGACGACATTCCCGGCGCCGAAGCTCTTCACAAGCGCAGCCTCGTCCGAATCTCTGGAAACCGGCCACGCACAGGTCAGCGCGTCGCTCGCAGGTTGCGCGACGGCCGGAGCAACGAGGGCCGTTGCAGCGCAGGCCAGAAAGGTCAATTCGAAGCGCATCGGCTTGTCCTGTTCGTATCGAAGGCGATCGGAACTCAAGGCAAGTCATGCGCCGCGTGCTGGCCGGTGGAGGCGAGCAGGGACGCGAAGCTGCGGATGACCTCGTCGCCGGCAGCGTGGCCATAGCGGTCGTTGATCTGTTTGAATTGATCGATGTCGCAGAAGATCACGGCGCCGCGGCCCGCGCGGTCGGCCCAGGCGATCTCGTCGAAGGCCTGCCGGTTGAGCAAGCCCGCCAGCCAGGCGACAGCGGCCTGGCCGCGCATCCCGAGATAGATCGCGGCGCACAGGAAGGTCATGAACGCGAAGACGCAAACGTGCACGAGGCTCAGGCTGACCATCACGCTCATGCGGAACGGCCCCCCAATGCCGTCAGCCTCCGGCCGCCATCAGACTATGGAGCCATGGGTTAACGGTATCTCTAATGCCCTTCCTCGGCAGGCGCGATCCATGTCAGGAGCTTTCAACCGGAAATGGCCGTGGGCCGCGTCCGGCGCTGCTGCGGCGGCGCTGACGTCCGCGCCTCAAACCGCCCCGCACAGCCATCCCCAAATGGCGGTGGCGGCCAGGGCGAAAATCACGAAGGTCGCCTTGGCGTCATGGGGCAGGTGTCGCATTCGGATGCTCCTTTCTCGAAGGAGGTGCATATCGGACGCCATGTAACAGGCGCATGACGAATGACCGCCATGAATTGCCGCATGCCTGAATCGCAGAACGCGAAGCGCGCCGCTCTTCCCCGCGAATCGGCTATGACATGCCATGAGCAGCTTTCTCCCCCGACTCACCGAAACCGTCTCGCGCTACCGCGCCGAAGTCGCGACCCCGCGCGAGCATCTCGCCCTGCTGCGCTGGCAGATCACTGAGCGCCACGCGCTCGACGACCGCGCGACCTTCCCCGGCCATGTCACGACCAGCGCCATCGTGCTCTCGCCCGATCATGCCCAGGTGCTGCTGATCGACCATGTCGTGATCGGCCGCTGGCTGCAGCCCGGCGGACATTACGAGCCGGCCGAGTTCTTCCACCAATCCGCGGCGCGCGAGGCGGTCGAGGAGACCGGCGTCGCCGGGCTCGCGCTGCATCCCTGGCATCGCGGCGGCGACCTGCCCTTCGCCATCGACAGCCATGACGTCCCCGGCAAGCCCTCCCGCGATGAGCCGGCCCATATCCACCACGACCTGCAATATCTCTTCCTCGCCGACCCGGCGGCGGCCCTGGTCGCACAGGAGGACGAGGTTCATGCCGCTGCCTGGAAGCCGTTCTCGGCGCTGTTCGAGATCGCGCCGCTAGCTGCCGGGCGCCTCATATCGGTTGGCTCGGCCTGAGCATTGTTGCCGCGGCGCAACATGTAACTTTATTGCATTCCGAGCCACCCCGCCCTCTCGCCTTCCCCAACGCGATGGCGGATCATTTCCGTCGACTCGGCACAAGATGCTATTGCAAACCATTTGCATCTAAGTGAGAGTGCATCGTCCAACCAGGAACCATTCGATGTCCTCCAAGCTCGCCGCCGCCATCCTCGCCCTGAGCACCGCCTCCACGACCGCCTTCGCCGCCGACCTGCCCTCGCGCAAGGGCGCGCCGGCTGCGCCCGCGCCGCTCTCCGCCTGCACCGAGAGCGAGGGCATCCCGACCGACGCCTTCGGCTTCACCACCGGCTCCGATGTCGGCGATCCCGGCTCCTTCGGCGCGAGCCTGACCTATGGCGGCGCCTTCGGCACCCGCGCCGGCCGGCTCAACAGCCATAGCGGTGTGCTGCAGGGCTCCTATGGCCTCGCGCCCTGCCTCGAGGTCGGCCCCTACCTGCTCGGCGGCTTCAGCAATGCGCGGATCGGCGGGGTCAGCGCCGACGAGCGCAGCTTCGGCGCCGGCGTCGAGATCAAGTACAAACTGCTCGGCCGCGACCTGCACGGCATCGGCCTCACCGCCGTGATCGATCCGAGCTTCAACCGTGCCGATCCCGATGGGGCGGCGCGCTTCACCACCTATAATACGGGCCTGCGCCTCTTCGCCGACACGACGCTCGTTCCCGGCAAGCTCTATGCCGCGCTCAACCTCTCGCAGGACCTGACCTGGACCGGGCCCGATCCCTATGGCCGCTCCTCGACCTTCTCGGTCGGCGGCGCGCTGGCCTGGCAGGTGCTGGAGGGCGTCTATCTCAGCGGCGAGGTCCGCCATATGCGCGCCTATGACACGCTCGGCTTCGGCAAGGAGGCCGGCCACGCCACCTTCGCTGGCCCCGGCATCTACTGGCAGGCGACCAAGGACCTGGCGATCTCGGCCGCCTACAACATCCAGATCGCCGGCAAGGCCAAGGGCGAGCCCGGCAATCTCGACCTGACCAATTTCAGCCAGCACCTGGTCAAGGTGAAGCTCGCCTACAGCTTCTGAGCTAAGGGCTGCTCGACACTCTCCCCCTCATCCCGGGCAAGCGAAGCGCAGACCCGGGATCCATCGCAAAGCACCAGCGCCCGACGATGGATCCCGGAACGGCGCGGCTTCGCCGCTTGTCCGGGATGACGCGTCGCTTGTGCGGTCGGCCGCCTCAGCGCAGCAACGACTGGCCGGTCATCTCCTTCGGCTGCTCCAGCCCCATCAGCGCCAGCAGCGTCGGCGCCACGTCGGCGAGCCGGCCGTCGGCGAGCGCCTTGGCCTTGCCGCCGACCAGCATGATCGGCACCGGAAAGGTCGTGTGCGCCGTATGCGGCTTGCCGGTCTGCGGATCGACCATCAGCTCGCTATTGCCGTGATCGGCGGTGACGAGGAGCGCGCCGCCCATTTGCTCGACCGCCTCGGCGATCCGTCCCAGCCCGGCATCGACGGTCTCGACCGCCTTGATCGCCGCCGCCTCGACGCCGGTATGACCGACCATGTCGGGATTTGCGAAGTTGAGCACGACGAGGTCGTAGCGATCGGAGGTGATCGCCTCGACCGCCTTCTGCGTCAGCTCGGGCGCCGACATCTCGGGCTGGAGATCGTAGGTCGCGACCTTGGGCGAGGGCACCATCACCCTGTCCTCGCCGGGATAGGGCCGCTCTTCGCCGCCGTTGAAGAAATAGGTGACGTGCGGATATTTCTCGGTCTCGGCCATCCGCGCCTGCATCAGCCCGGCCTTGGCGACCATCTCGCCGAGGCCGTTGGCCAGGGTCTGCGGCGGGAACAGGGCCGGCATCAGCTTGTCGAGCTCGGCGCTGTAGGAGGTCATGCTGACGGCGCCGGCGAGCTTGGGCAGGCGCCGCCGCTCAAAGCCCCCGAACTCCGGCTGCAGCACAGCCGACAGGATCTCGCGGATGCGGTCGGAGCGGAAATTGAAGCTGAGCAGCCCGTCGCCATCGACCATCCCGGCATAGCCGCCGATCACGCTGGGCACGATGAACTCGTCATTGACGCCCTCGGCATAGGCGGCCTTGATCGCCGCATCAGTGGTCGCGAAGCCCCTGCCCTGGCCGAGGACCATGGCGGCCCAGGCCTGCTCGACCCTCTCCCAGCGATTGTCGCGGTCCATGGCGAAATAGCGGCCCGACAGGCTCGCGATCGTAGCCCCCTCGGGCAGAGCCGCCGCGAACTCGCGAAGATAGCCGGCAGCCGATTGCGGCGGCGTGTCGCGCCCGTCGGTGAAGACATGGACGCGAACCGGAATGCCCTGCCCGGTCAGGATGCCGGCCAGCGCGACCGCATGATCCTGATGCGCATGCACGCCACCGGGCGAGACCAGGCCGAGCAGATGACAGGCGCCGCGGGTCTTCTTCAGCGTCGCGACCAGCCCGGTCGCGTCCAGCGCCACGGCGATCGAACCGTCCGCGATCGCCTGGTTGATGCGCGGCAGGTCCTGCATCACGACGCGGCCGGCGCCGAGATTGAGATGGCCGACCTCGGAATTGCCCATCTGGCCCTCGGGCAGGCCGACATCGAGCCCGGAGGTCTTCAGGAAGGCATGCGGGCAGCTCGCCCAGAGCCGGTCGAAATGCGGTGTCGCGGCCAGGCGCACGGCGTTGTGCTTCGCCTCTTCGCGCCAGCCCCAGCCATCGAGGACCATCAGCATCACGGGGCGATTCGACATACGGCAACCTTTGGGCGTCGATGAAAGGTGCTTGTGCGGATATCACGCACCGCGCCCGGAATGCGAGTGCTAAGCTGGACGCCACGCGGCAGCTGCGGCCAGCAAGGAGACCCTCATGGCGATCAAGGCCCTCGTGTTCGACGCCTATGGCACCCTGTTCGACGTCCAGTCGGTCGCCGGCGTCACCGATGCGGCCTTTCCCGGCCATGGCGAGGCGATCACCCAGATCTGGCGCCTGAAGCAGCTCGAATATACCTGGCTCCGGGCGCTGATGGACCGCTACGAGGATTTCTGGACGGTGACCTGCGAGTCGCTGGACTTCACCCTTGCGACGCTCGGCCTCTCCGCCACGCCCGAGCTGATCGCCGAGATCGCCGCGGCCTATGACGCGCTCGCGCTCTATCCGGAGGCCCGGCAGGCGCTGGAGGAACTCGCCCCGTTCCGCCTCGCCATCTTCTCGAATGGCAGTCCGGCGATGCTGAAGCGGCTCGTCGCCCATGCCCGGATCGACGAATTGCTCGAGACCGTGGTCAGCGTCGACGAGATCGGCGTCTACAAGCCCGATCCGCGCGGCTATGGACTGGTCGAGAAGCGGCTGGGCCTCTCGCGCGAGGAAATCCTCTTCGTCTCCTCGAACGGCTTCGACATCGCCGGCGCCAAGGCCTACGGCTTTCGCGTCGCGCGCATCGAGCGCGTGCCGGCAAGGAGCCTGCGCATGGAGATCGACGCCGCGGACCTGATCGGTCCCAGGACCATGTTCAAGGCCCTGCGCATGCAGCCCGAGCGGCTCGGGGAGACGGCCGACCTCACCGTCGCGGCCCTGACCGACCTCGCCGACTACGCCCTGGCGCATCGCTGAGGCGCGATCTCGCGTTCCACCTGGAGACAATCGATGATCAAGCTCTATTACCATCCCTCGCCGAACCCGGCGAAGGTCGCGCTCTTCCTCGAAGAGGCCGGCCTTCCCTACGAGATGGTGCCGGTCGATACCCGCCGCGGCGACCAGTTCAAGCCGGAATTCCTGGCGATCAACCCGAACGGCAAGACACCGGCGCTGACCGATGGCGACGTCACGATCTTCGATTCCAGCGCGATCCTGCTCTATCTCGCCGAGAAGACCGGAAAATTCCTGCCCGAGAACACGCCGAAAGCGCGCGGCGAGATGCTCTCCTGGCTGATGTTCGTCGCCACCGGCATCGGCCCCTATTGCGGGCAGGCCGTGCATTTCACCCGGGCCGCCCCGGAGAAGCTGCCCTACGCGATCAACCGCTACACCTTCGAGGCCAAGCGCCACTGGGGACTGATCGAGGCCCAGCTCGCCAAGCATCGCTACATGCTCGGCGACACCTATACGCTGATCGACATGGCGGTCTGGGGCTGGGCGACCCGCATCCCCTTCGCACTCGGCGAGGAGGCCTTCGCGGCCATGCCGAACGTCAAGCGCCATCTCGACGAGATCTCCGCCCGGCCGGCGGCGCAGCGCGCCACGGCGCTGAAGGACAAATTCGCCTTCAAGATGGAAATGGACGAGGAGGCGCGCAGAATTCTGTTCCCGCAGAACGCCCATCTCGTGGCGTGAAGATGCGCGCCGGACGCCCGTCGTCATTGCGAGCACAGCGAAGCAATCCAGGAGCGGCGGAGCTCCATGCCCCCTGGATTGCTTCGTCGCTGGCGCTCCTCGCAATGACGGTCGAGCCGCCCTAAGCCGTCGCGATCACGAAATCGAACCGGCCGAGACGTCCGCCCTCGGCGGCGCTGATCGCCATCAGCAGGGCCCGGTCGAAGATGCCGTCGCGCGCATTGCCCGGCTCGTCCGGGAAATAGAGCTGCGTCGTCAGCACCGGCCCGCGCCCGGCCCGGACCTTGACGTGGAAATGCCGGGTCCGGCCGGGATAGAGGCCCGGCACGCGCGTCAGGAACTGATAGCGCCCCTGCTCGTCGGTGAATTGATGGCCGCGGAACCGGAAGCCTGAATTGTCATAGTCGCCGCCCGCATTCGCGTGCCAGAGATCGACCAGCGCGCCCGCGACCGGGCGGCATAGCGGCGTCAGCACGAAGCCCGAGAGCGCAAGCATCTCGCCCGCCCCATCGCCGCGCAAATCGGGCTTCAGCGGCGATGACGGCGTGAAATACGGCCCTTCGGTCTGGCGCCGGGTGACCGCGGTCTTGCCGTCGCAGGATGGTGTCAGGGGTAGCGCGGCGCCCTGCCCCAGCGCTGGAACGGGCGGCGACAAGGCAGCCAAACCCGCAGCCGCAAGTCCGGCAGCGACGAGGTCACGACGGTTGAACTTGGTTTGCGGCATCTCGCACCTCACTGGCCGGATATCGGAGATAACGGGCCGCGCCAATTGAAGGCTTGAGCCGCGTCAGAAATATGGACGCCGCGCGGCCAGGAGCATTGGCGAGCCCGGCGTTTCACGGCACTGTGCCGCCGATTCCGCGCGCCGGCACCGGCCCCCGACGCGGCAAAGGAGACCGAATGCCGACCGATATCGAGATTGCCCGCGCGACCCGTCTCGCGCCGATCGCCGCCATCGCCGAGAGGGTCGGAATCCCGGAGGACGCGCTCCATCCCTACGGCAAGTTCATTGCCAAGGTGGACAGCGCCGCCATCCCCGATTTCGAGGCGCGCCCGGACGGCCGGCTGATCCTCGTCACCGCGATCAGCCCGACCCCGGCCGGCGAAGGCAAGACCACCACCACGGTCGGCCTCGGCGACGGGCTCTCTCGCCTCGGCAAGAACGTCATGATCGCGCTGCGCGAGCCCTCGCTCGGCCCCTGCTTCGGCATGAAGGGCGGCGCCGCCGGCGGCGGCTACGCCCAGGTCGTGCCGATGGAACAGATCAACCTGCATTTCACCGGCGATTTCCACGCCATCACCAGCGCGCATAACCTGCTCGCCGCGATGCTCGACAACCATATCTACTGGGGCAACGCGCTCGATCTCGATGCCCGCAACATCGCGCTGCGCCGCGCGCTCGACATGAACGATCGCGCCCTGCGCAGCGTCGTCTCCTCGCTCGGCGGCAACGGCAACGGCTACCCGCGCGAAGACGGGTTCGACATCACCGTCGCCTCCGAGGTCATGGCGATCTTCTGCCTGGCGCGCGACCTCGCCGATCTCGAGGAGCGGCTCGGCCGCATCGTCGTCGGCCGCAGCCGCGGCAAGCGTCCGGTCACCGCCGCCGAACTGAAGGCGACGGGCGCGATGAGCGTCCTGCTCAAGGACGCGGTGATGCCCAATCTGGTGCAGTCGCTGGAGGGCACGCCCGCCTTCGTCCATGGCGGTCCCTTCGCCAATATCGCCCATGGCTGCAATTCGGTGATCGCGACCCGCGCCGCGCTCAAGCTCGCCGATTACGTCGTTACCGAAGCCGGCTTCGGCGCCGATCTCGGCGCGGAGAAGTTCTTTGACATCAAGTGCCGCAAGGCCGGGCTGAAACCCGCGGTCGCGGTCGTCGTGGCCACCGTGCGCGCGCTGAAGATGCATGGCGGCGTGGCCAGGGACGCGCTCGGCCAGGAGGATCTGCACGCGCTCCAGGCCGGCCTCGCCAATCTCGCCCGCCATGTCGAGAACATCCGCAAGTTCGGCGTGCCGCCGATCGTGGCGATCAACAATTTCACCAGCGACACCGCGGCCGAGCACGAGCTGATCCGCAACTTCTGCCGCAACCATCTCGGCGTCGAGGCGGTGATCTGCCGGCACTGGGCCGAGGGCGGGGCCGGCGCCGAGGAGCTGGCGCACAAGGTCGCCGCGCTCGCGGAAAGCGGCGAGGCCGATTTCGAGCCGCTCTATCCCGACGCCATGCCGCTGCGCGAGAAGCTCGAAACCATCGCCCGGGAGGTCTATGGCGCCGCCGGCATCTCGCATGACGCCAAGGTGGCGGCGCGCTTCGCCGAACTGGAAGAGGCCGGGCACGGACATCTGCCGGTCTGCGTGGCCAAGACGCAATATTCCTTCTCGGCCGACCCGACCAAGCGCGGCGCGCCCTCGGGCCACATCGTTCCGGTCCGCGAGCTGCGCCTGTCGGCCGGCGCCGGCTTCGTCGTCGCGATCTGCGGGGACATTATGACCATGCCCGGCCTGCCGCGACAACCGGCAGCCGAACGCATCCATATCGACGCAGAAGGTCAGATCGAAGGCCTGTTCTGAGAAAATAGAGGCAAGCTCAAAGCCGGAGGCGGATGATTTTCATCTTGGTCCGTGCAAGCATCACGACAGAATCAAGCTGAACCGGGATCGTCGCGCCATGGCGTCCAGTTGCGTTCGGCGGGCGGGTCGGGGTTCTGGTCGGGATGAGGGCAGTCACCGCTTGGCGGGTCTTTGCGTCGGGGCTGAGGGGTCGCGTCCTGCTGCTGACGCTCGCTGCGCTGCTGGCGGTCGCGATCCCCTCGGCGGCCGCCTTTCTCTGGATCGTCAACGCGACCGTAGTGAAGCTCGGCACGCTCTTCGCCGAGAAACAGATCCTGTTCGATCGCTATCGCGGCCTGGAATCGCTGATGCGGGAGGTCTCACTGGCCGAGACGGTGGCGCGCTCGCCGGCGATCCTGGCCTGGGCGCAGGACGAGCATGACGCGGGCAAGGCCCAGCGCGGCCTCGCCGAGCTCGAGCATTACCGGCTCTCCTTCAAGGATCGGAGTTATTTCGTCGTGCTCGACGGCTCGGGCAATTACTACTTCAACGACAAGGACAACAGCTACGAGCATGCCCGCCGGCGCTATACGCTCTCACCCGGGAACCCGCGCGACGGCTGGTACTACAAGACCGTGCCGCTCGGCTCCGGCTGCCATCTCAATGTCGACCATGACGACAACCTCGCCGTCACCAAGGTCTGGATCAACTGCATCATCCGCCAGGACGAGAAGGTTCTCGGCGTCATCGGCACCGGCGTCGATCTCAGCCAGTTCATCCGCGAGGTCGTGGACATCCCCCAGACCGGCGTCCAGAGCATCTTCGTCGACCGCAACGGCGCGGTGCAGGCCCATCGCGATCCGCGCCTCGTCGACTTCCACAGCCTGACCAAGGACATCAAGGCCAAGAAGACGATCTTCAACCTCGTCGACGACGAGGCCGACCGTAGCACCCTTGCAGCGATCATGGCGCAGGTCGCGCGCAGCGAGGCTTTGGTGCAGTCGCGCTTCATGAGCGTCGACGGGCGTGAGACGCTCGTCGGCGTCGGCTATCTCGACAAGCTGGGCTGGTTCAACGTCACCCTGATGGATGTCGGCCAGATCATCGACCGGCGTCTCTTCGCGCCGATCGCGCTGCTGCTCGCAGGGATCCTGATCGCCGCCGCGGCCTTGATGTCCTTCCTCTTCAAGCGCAGCGTGCTCGACCGCCTCGCGCGCATGGAAGCCTCGGTCATGCGGGTCAGGGCCGGTTCGTTCGAGCCCTCCGACATCGACGCCAAGCCCGACGAGATCGGCCGGCTGTCGCGCGCCCTCGACGAGATGGCCCGGGCCGTCGGCGACAACACCAACCGCCTCGAGATCATGGTCCGCGAGCGCACCGAGACGCTGGAGCACCTCGCCCATCACGACCCGTTGACGTCGGTCCTGAACCGCCGCGGCTTCGAGGAGGCCTTCGCCCAGGAGCAGAACCGGGCGTTGCGGGCCGGGCGCCATTCCGCCCTGGCGCTGGTCGATCTCGACGACTTCAAGACGATCAATGACAGCCATGGCCACCAGGCCGGCGACCTCGTGATCGTCGAGGTGGTGCGCCGCATGTCCGAGGTGCTGCGCAACTATGACACCTGCGCCCGCTGGGGCGGGGACGAATTCATCCTGCTGCTCGCGGAAACCGATCTACCCGCCCTCTCGGCCGTCGCAGCCAAGCTCGTCGCCGCGATCAGGTCAAAGCCGGTTCGCCTCGACGAAACGCGCGAGATCACTGTGACGGTCAGTATCGGCGCCTGTCTGGTCAGCCCTTTGGAAAGCCTGTCCAGTGCCGCCGCCCATGCTGATGCCGCGCTCTATGCCGCCAAGCATGGCGGCCGCGACACCTTCGTGATCTACGATCCGGCGCGGCACGGCCAGGCCGGCCATCCGGCGCTGCGGCTCGGCTGATCAGCCGAAGGCGAGCTGCACCTTCATCGCCCGCGACTTGTCGCCAGCGAGCTCGAAGGCCTCGACCGCGCGCTCGACCGGGATCGAGGCCGTCAGCAGCGGCGAGAGATCGACGCTGCCGGAGCCGATCATCTTGACCGCCCAGTCGAACTCCTCGTGGAAGCGGAACGAGCCGCGCAGGTCGAATTCCTTGGCGACCAGCACGTTCATCGGCAGGGTGAAATTCCCGCCGACGCCGATTTGCACGATGACGCCGCCGGGCCGCACGACATCGAGCGCGCCGGTCAGCGCATGCTGGTTGCCGGAGGCCTCGCACATCACGTCGAAAGCGCCCTTCTCGGCTCCGAACTCGGCTTTCAGCCGCTCGGGCTCCGCCATGACGTTAATCGCGCCTGTCGCCCCCATCTTCAGGGCTGTCGGCAATGGCCCGTCGACGACATCCGTCGCCACGATCTCCGCGGCGCCCGCCGCCTTCGCTGCGACGATGGTGAGCACGCCGATCGGCCCCGAGCCCGTCACCAGCACGCGCTTGCCGAGGAGCGGTCCGGCGCGCTTGACGGCATGCAGGCAGACCGAGAGCGGCTCGGCGAAGGCGGCCTGCGCCGCCGGGACATGCGAGGGCAGCTTGACGGCCTGCCGCTCCTCGACCACGAGCACCTCGCGAAAGCCGCCCTGGACATGGGGGAAGCGCATGGCGCTGCCATAGAACAGCATGTCGGTGCAGTGCTGCTGCTGGCCCGCCTGGCAATAGCGGCACTTGCCGCAGGCGCGGCTCGGATTGACCGCGACGCGGTCGCCCGCCTTCACCCGCGAGACCTCCGCGCCCACGGCATCGACGGTGCCGGCGATCTCGTGGCCGAGGATCATCGGCTCGCGCACCCGGATCGTGCCGAAACCGCCATGCTGGTAGTAATGCAGGTCGGAGCCGCAGATGCCGCCGGCCTCGATGCGGACGCGTACATCGAGCGGGCCGAGCTCGGGAACCGCCGTCTCCTCGACCCTGAGGTCCTTGGCGGCATGGATGACGACGGCGCGCATGACTGTTCTCCAGGAGCGGACCTTGCCAGTTTCGGCCGATCTGCGATTGTCTAATCGATTGAAAGATGCATACCCGCCGGGCATTGCCGAACCAAACCCAATTTCATCGACCGTCCCGACTCCAGTGAGGATACGCCATGTCGCTGTCGCTGTTCAGCCTTGAAGGCAAGATCGCCCTCGTCACCGGCTCGGGCCAGGGCATCGGGCTGGCGATGGCCGAAGGCATGAGCGAAGCCGGCGCCCATGTCGTGCTCAACGGCCGCGACAAGGGCAAGCTCGAGGCGGCGCGCGCCGCGATCGCCGGCGCCGGCCGCAAGGCCTCCGTTGCCGCCTTCGACGTCACGGACCAGGAGGCCGTCGAGGCCGGCATCGCCGCGATCGAGGCCGAGATCGGGCCGATCGACATCCTGATCAACAATGCCGGCACGCAGAAGCGCGCGCCCTTCACCGAATTCCCGGCCGAGGACTGGCATTTCCTCGTCGCGACCAATCTCCATTCGGTCTTCTACGTCACACAGGCGGTGACCAGGCGCATGGTCCCGCGCGGGCGCGGCAAGATCGTCAATATCGGCTCGGTGATGAGCGAGCTCGGCCGCCCGACCATCGTGCCCTATACGGCCACCAAGGGTGCGGTGAAGATGATGACGCGCGGCCTCGCCGCCGAGCTCGGCAAGCACAACATCCAGATCAACGCGATCGGCCCGGGCTATATCGTCACCGAGCTCAACCAGGTGCTGATCGCCGACGCGACCTTCTCGGGCTGGGTCAAGAGCCGCACGCCGGCCGGGCGCTGGGGCGAGACGAAGGAACTGGTCGGCGCCGCGATCTTCCTGTCCTCGGCCGCATCCGACTATGTCAACGGCCATCTGCTCATGGTCGATGGCGGCCTGACCTCGGTCGTCTGAGCCCGGCGCGGCTCAGTCGCCGTTCCCGTTCCTGTCGCGCGCGACCCTGGCGCGCTCCTCGAATTCGCCGCGCATCGCCTCGAGCTTCTCCTCGTCGAGTTCCTCGAGATCGAGCAGCTCCTCGCGCGCGCCCTCCAGACGCACGATCAGCTCGTCGAGCTTGATCTGCATCGCGGCGGTGTCGCGGTTCTGGCTGTTCTGGATGATGAAGACCATCAGGAAGGTGACGATGGTCGTCGAGGTGTTGATCACCAGTTGCCAGGTGTCGTTGAAGCCGAAGAACGGCCCCGACAGCGCCCAGACCACGATGATGGCCAGCGCGACGAAGAAGGTCTGCGGCTTGCCGGCCCAATGCGCGGTGACCTGGGACAGGCGCGTGAAGAATGAACGGCCCGAACTCGAACGGCCGATTGCCGACATGATGCGTCCCCCGGGGCTGGAGCTTCACGCTCAACAACCCCGGCTGGAACGTTCCGTTCCGTCCGCTGCAGCGCCCCGCTCAGCCCCTCAGCCGCTGCGCATGCCAGGACACGTGCTGGGCCATGAAGGTCGAGACGAAGTTGTAGGAATGGTCGTAGCCCTCCCGCATCGTCAGCTCGATCGGGATGCCCGCCTTCTCGCAAGCCGCCTGCAGCAGCCAGGGGCGCAGGCCCTCATCCAGGAAGCCATCGGCCGTGCCCTGGTCGACCAGCAATTCCTTGAGCCGATGGCCGTCCTCGATCAGCGCCGTGCTGTCATGGCCGCGCCAGGCCGCCTCGTCCGGCCCGAGATATTTTTCAAAGGCGGGGCGCGACCAGCCGGCCGTCGAGGGCTGGGTGATCGGCGCGAAAGCCGAGACCGAGCGGAAGCGCTCGGGATTCTTCAGCGCCAGCGTAATCGCGCCATGCCCGCCCATCGAATGGCCGAAAATGCCCTGGCGGGTCATGTCGACCGGGAAGTTATGCGCGACGATCTCGGTGAGCTCGTCGAGGATATAGCTCTCCATCCGGTAGTTGCGGGCATAGGGCTCCTGGGTCGCGTCGAGATAGAAGCCGGCGCCGGAGCCGAACTGCCAGTTGTCGGGCTCGTCCGGTATGCCTTCGCCGCGCGGCGAGGTGTCCGGGCAGACGATCGCGATCCCGTTGGCGGCCGCCGCGGCGCGATACTCGCCCTTGTCCACCACGTTCTGATGCGTGCAGGTCAGCCCGGAAAGATACCAGAGCACCGGAACCGGCCCGTCTTCGATCTGGGGCGGCAGGAAGATCGCGAAGCTCATCGGGCAGGAGCAGGCCGCGCTCTCATGCCGGAAGACCCGCTGCGAGCCGCCGAAGGCCTTCGAGTTGGAGAGGAGTTCCATTGGCAGCCTGCTTTCAGTTCCCGAATGCGCCGTCATCCCGGGCGACCGAAGGGAGATCCCGGGATCCATCGGCAAACGACGGAGCGTTACGATGGATCCCGGCGCTACGCTGCGCTTCCGCCGGGATGATGTGCAATCTGTGAGGCAAGTGGGGCCGGAAAACGGCCGCTCAATACACCACGACCGAGCGGATCGACTTGCCCTCATGCATCAGGTCGAAGCCGTGGTTGATCTCGTCCAGGCTCAGCTTGTGCGTGATCAGGTCGTCGATATTGATCGTGCCCTCCATGTACCAGTCGACGATTTTTGGCACATCGGTGCGCCCGCGCGCGCCGCCGAAGGCGGTACCTTTCCAGACGCGGCCGGTGACGAGCTGGAACGGCCGGGTCGCGATCTCCTTGCCGGCCTCGGCCACGCCGATGATGATCGATTCGCCCCAGCCGCGATGGCAGCATTCCAGCGCCTGGCGCATCACATTGGTGTTGCCGGTGGCGTCGAAGGAGAAATCGGCGCCGCCGCCGGTCAGGTCGACGATGGCCTGGACCACCTTGTCGTTGCCGACCTCCTTGGGATTGATGAAATCGGTCATGCCGAACTTCCTCGCCATCTCCTGCTTGGCCGGATTGATGTCGACGCCGATGATCTTGTCGGCGCCGACCATGCGGGCGCCCTGGATGACGTTGAGGCCGATACCGCCTAGTCCGAAGACCACGACATTGGCGCCGGGCCAGACCTTGGCCGTGTAGATCACCGCGCCGATGCCGGTCGTCACGCCGCAGCCGATATAGCAGATCTTGTCGAAGGGCGCGTCCTCGCGGACCTTGGCGAGCGCGATCTCGGGCAGGACCGTGAAGTTCGCGAAGGTCGAGCAGCCCATGTAGTGGAAGACCTCGCCGCCGTCGCAGGAGAAGCGCGAGGTACCGTCCGGCATCACGCCCTGCCCCTGCGTGGCCCGGATCGAGGTGCAAAGATTGGTCCGCCGCGACAGGCAGGACTTACAGTTCCGGCATTCCGGCGTGTAGAGCGGGATGACATGGTCCCCGGCTTTGAGCGTCGTCACGCCCGCCCCGACCTCGCGCACGATGCCGGCGCCCTCATGGCCGAGGATCGCCGGGAACTTGCCTTCCGAATCCATGCCCGACAGCGTGTAGGCGTCGGTGTGGCAGATGCCGGTCGCCATCACCTCGACCAGCACCTCGCCCGCCTTCGGCCCGCCGATCTCGATGGTCTCGATGGTCAGCGGCTTTCCGGCCTCCCAGGCGACGGCGGCGCGTGTCTTCATGGTCTTATCCTCATGATCTTTCCGTCGCGATCAGCGGCGGCGTGTTGGCGGGAAGCGGACGGGCGGACGCGGCTGCGCCGCCGGGAAGCCGGGACGGTTCGGCCGAACCTAACTAGGGCGAAGGCAGGGTCGTTTTGTCAACGCGACACCCTTGGCCCGCAAAGCGACATCGGCAGTAAAGCGGCATGGTAAGGTCTGACGCCGGCCTGAAACGCGAACGGCGCGGATCGAGCGATCCGCGCCGTCTGCAGTCGAGGATGGGATGATCAGTATTTGCGGATCACATGCGGAGCCGGCGCATAGGCCACCGGCGCCCGCTCGACCGGGCCGCAGCAATCGGGATCGCCGAAGTTCCAGCGCATGCCGATCTTGAAGTCGTGGCTCTCGATGTCCTTGGCCTTGAGCGGAGCCTGGGCCTGGCCGGTGAAGGCGTTGATCAGGCGGCCGGACTGCGCGTCGCCGAGATTGAGGTAGCGGTAGCCTGCCTCGATCGTCAGGTTCTTGTTCACCTCGTAGCCGACGCCGGCCATGAGCGCCCAGGCGAGGCCGGTCTTGGAGCCGCTGGTGGCGGTTCCGAGCGTCGACACCACCGGTCCGACCGGCTCGTTGACGAAAAGCACGCCCTGATCGGTCAGGCCGCTGATGCGGTTGCGCGCGACGCCGATACCGGCGCCGAGATAGGGCGTCAGGCAGTTCCAGGTGCCGAGATCGACATAGGCGTTGAACAGGGCCACCATCGAGGACATGTTGCCCTTGTAGGTGTTCGTCTGGTTGCCGTTGATGAACGGGTTGAAGACGACGTCGTTGACGCCGATCGAGGTGCTGCCGCGATACTCGCCGGTGACGTCGACGCGGAACCAGTTGTTGAAGCGATAGCCGGCGCCGATGCCGCCGAAGAAGGCCTGTTCCTCGGTCTTGCCGAAGAACTTGCCGCCGAAGGCGGTGACATCGGCCTGTTCGTATTTGTCGATGCTCTGCGAGCCGATGCCGACATCGCCGCGCAGATACCAGCCATGGCCGATCGTGCCCTTGAGGGCGACCGGCTCGGGAGGCGGCGGCGGCAGGCCCGGGCCGAGATCGGCGGCCGAGGCCATCGCGGGCATGCCGAAGGCCACGGCGCCCGCCAGCGCAAGAGTTTTCAGGCTGCCCATGGCAGTGTCCTTCGAGTTTGCGCGAGGCGAGACTCAAGCCCGCGCGTGTTACCGACGGGAAGGACGGTGCCAGCAATTCCTTAAATGAGACTTAACCTTACCGCTTAACCACGAAATCCTGCGCAATCACGCAAATGCTCGCGCCGAATCGATCAGGCTGGCGGTTACTTGCCGGCTTTCGAGGCAGTCCGTGTTCGGCGATGCTGGGTCGGGGACTGCCGCTCAGGCGGCGGCCTTGGTCACGGCATCGACGATGTCGTCGACCGCGCGCATGACGAGATCGCGATCGTCACCCTCGGCCATGACCCGGATCACCGGCTCGGTGCCCGAGGGGCGGATCACCAGCCGCCCGCTTTCGCCCAGCATCTGCCGCGCCGCCTCGATCGCGTTGACGACCGGCTTCTCCTTGAGCGGCTGGCCATGCTTGTAGCGCACGTTCTTCAGGATCTGCGGCAGCGGCTCGAAACAGTGGCAGACCTCCGAGACGGGCTTGTCCATGCGCTTCACCACGGCGAGAAGCTGCAGCGCCGCGACCAGCCCGTCCCCGGTCGTCGCATAATCCGAGAGGATGATGTGGCCGGATTGCTCGCCGCCGAGATTGAAGCCGTTCGCCCGCATGTGCTCGAGCACATAGCGGTCGCCCACGGCCGTGCGCGCCAAGCTGAGCCCGAGGCCGGCGAGATAGCGCTCCAGGCCGAGATTGGACATCACCGTGGCGACGATGCCGGGCGCCGAGAGGCGGCCATCCTCCTGCCAGCTGCGCGCGATCACGGCCATGAGCTGGTCGCCGTCGACGACCTGGCCCTGCTCGTCGACGATCAGGACGCGGTCGGCGTCTCCGTCGAGCGCGATGCCGATATCGGCGCGCAGCTCGCGCACCTTCTGGGCGACCGCCTCGGGCCTGGTCGAGCCGACATCCCTGTTGATGTTGAAGCCGTCCGGCTCGACGCCGATCGTGATCACCTCGGCGCCGAGCTCCCAGAGCGCCTCCGGGGCGACCTTGTAGCCGGCGCCATTGGCGCAATCGAGCACGATACGCAGGCCTTCCAGGCTGAGATTGCGCGGCAAGGTGCGCTTGGCGAACTCGATATAGCGGGCATGGGCGCTGTCGATGCGCTTGGCGCGCCCGAGCATCGGCGAGGGCGAGAGATGCGCCGACAGGTTGGAATCGATCAGCTTCGAGATCGTCTCTTCGACCTCGTCGCTGAGCTTGTAGCCGTCGGGGCCGAACAGCTTGATGCCGTTATCCTCATAGGGGTTGTGCGAGGCCGAGATCATCACGCCGAGATCGGCGCGCATCGAGCGCGTCAGCATCGCGACGGCCGGTGTCGGCATCGGCCCGAGCTGCATCACGTCCATGCCGACCGAGGTGAAGCCGGCGATCAGCGCCGTCTCGATCATGTAGCCGGAGAGCCGCGTATCCTTGCCGATCACCACGCGATGGCGATAGTCGCCGCGGCGGAAGGCGATGCCTGTGGCCTGGCCGACCCGCAGCGCCAGATCGGGCGTGATCACGCCGTTGGCGCGGCCGCGAATGCCGTCGGTTCCGAAATGTTTGCGCGTCATGAGGTCGGGTCCAGGAACGGGCAAATCACCCGTGAAGATCAAACGATTGAGAGCTTCTATAGCGGAAATGGGTTTCCGCCTTCTCACGTTTTGTGACGAATCTTTTCTTGATGACGGCCCCGCTGGGCGGTTGCCGAAGCTCCAGCCGGCCCGTCGGCAGGTGCCGCGCGAGCATGAAAAAGGCGGCCATCGAGGCCGCCTTTCAGAGCATTGCGCGACGCCGTTCAGGCGAGCGGCTGCGGTTCCAGGCCGGCATCCGGCTCGTCGCGCTTGCGGCCGCGGCCGGCGCTCGGCACCGCCGAGCCGCGCGGCGCCGACGGGGTCTCGTCGACATCGCGCGAGGGCCGCTTGCCGGCGATCAGGTCGCGGATCTCGTCGCCGGTCAGCGTCTCGAACTCGAGCAGCGCCTCGGCCACCTGGACGAACTCGTCATGATGGTCCTTGAGGATCTTCGTGGCGTCCAGATAGCCCTGATGGACCAGCTTGCGGACCTCGCTGTCGATCTTCTGCGCCGTCGCCTCAGAGACGTTCTGCTGCCGGCCCATCGACATGCCGAGGAAGACCTCTTCCTGGTTGTCGCCATAGGCGACGAGGCCGAGCTCGTCGGAATAGCCCATCTGCGTGACCATGGCCTTGGCCATCTTGGTCGCCTGCTGGATGTCGCCGGTGGCGCCCGAGGTGATGTTCTCCTTGCCGAAGGTGATCTCCTCCGCGACGCGGCCACCCATGGCGACTGCGAGCTGCGAGGTGAACTCCTTGAACTTCATCGAGTAGCGGTCGCCCTCCGGCAGGAACTTGACCATGCCGAGCGCGCGGCCGCGCGGGATGATGGTCGCCTTGTGGACCGGGATGCCGGCGGGGACATAGAGGCCGACGATCGCATGGCCGGCCTCGTGATAGGCGGTCAGCTTCTTCTCCTCCTCGGACATCGCCATGGATTTGCGCTCGGCGCCCATCATGACCTTGTCCTTGGCATCCTCGAACTCGAGATGCGTGACCATGCGCTTGCCGCGGCGGGCCGCGAGCAGGGCCGCCTCGTTGACGAGGTTCATCAGGTCGGCGCCGGAGAATCCGGGCGTGCCGCGGGCGAGGATCTTGAGGTCGACATCGGGCGCCATCGGCACCTTGCGGACATGGACGCGCAGGATCTTTTCGCGGCCGGCGACGTCCGGGTTGGGGACGACGATCTGGCGGTCGAAGCGGCCCGGGCGCAGCAGCGCCGGATCGAGCACGTCGGGGCGGTTCGTGGCCGCGATGATGATCACGCCCTCGTTCGCCTCGAACCCGTCCATCTCGACGAGGAGCTGGTTCAGGGTCTGCTCGCGCTCGTCATTGCCGCCGCCGAGGCCGGCGCCGCGATGACGGCCGACCGCGTCGATCTCGTCGATGAAGATGATGCAGGGTGCGTTCTTCTTGGCCTGCTCGAACATGTCGCGCACGCGGCTGGCGCCGACGCCGACGAACATCTCGACGAAATCCGAGCCGGAGATGGTGAAGAACGGCACATTGGCCTCGCCGGCGACGGCGCGCGCCGTCAGCGTCTTGCCGGTGCCCGGAGGGCCGACCAGCAGCACGCCGCGCGGGATGCGGCCGCCGAGGCGCTGGAACTTCTGCGGGTCGCGCAGGAACTCGACGATCTCCTGCAGGTCTTCCTTGGCCTCGTCGATGCCGGCGACATCCTCGAAGGTGACGCGGCCATGCGCCTCGGTCAGGAGCTTGGCCTTGGACTTGCCGAAGCCCATCGCCCGGCCGGCGCCGTTCTGCATCTGCCGGGACATGAAGATCCACAGGCCGATGAAGATGACGAAGGGCAGCGAATTGACGAGAAGCGCCATGAACCAGGGCGTGCCCTCCGACGGGGCGCGGGCCGAGACCTGCACACCCTTCTGCGCCAGCGTCTTCAGCAGCGCCGGATCGCCATAGGGCGCATAGGTCACGAAGCTGCGACCGTCCGAGAACGTGCCCGAAATCTCCTGGCCGGCGACCACGACGTTGGAGATCCGGCCCGCCTCCGACTCGTTGATGAGCTGGCTGTAGGGGATCTCGTTGGTGCTGGCGCGCTGGCTCGGGCTCTGGAACAGCGTCACGAGCGCCAGGACCAGCAGGAAGATCACCACCCAGAGGGCGAAATTACGAAAATTCGGATTCATTCTCTGTCCGATCGGGCCGCCCGGTCCAACCGGAGAAGGCCAAGGGTTTCAGGCGTTAATCTAGGGGCGCCCGCCCCCCTTGCCAAGGGAACAGAGCGCGATAACCCTGCTCATCGCGCCGCAGGGTGAATGCCGCGCCGGCGCGCCGGCTCCGGCGCGAGCGTCAGGATGCCGTCGACACCGAGCGTCAGCACATATCCCGATAATGTCCGGGTCATGGCCGCGCCGCGGCGAACGGCCTCCAGCAAGGCGAAAACGCAGGATTCCAGCCGCTCGAGCCGCGGCAGGTCCCCGCCCGCTCCGCCGGCGCGCTCCAACGCGCGCGAGACGACGCGCAGGACGATCTCGTCTGGCTGCCTGGCGAGATCGCCGAAGCGCAGCCCGGCCCTGCCGGGAGCATCGCCGGGGAGCAGGAGCGTTGGCAGCAACCCGGCGACGCTGTGCTCGATCGCCGCATCGGCGCGTGCCAGGCGCTCGGCCAGCGCGGCGAGACGCTCCGCATCCAGCCCCTCCTCCGCCAGCACCGGCATCAGCGCCCGCCAGCGCGCTCTCCCGAAACGCGGATCGACATTGCTGGGGTCGCTCGCGAAGGCCAGGCCGCGGGCCCTTGCCGTCGCGATCAGCCGCGCCTTCGGAACCGCGAGCAAGGGGCGAACCAGCATGACGTCCCGCTTGCGCACCCGCGACCGCATGCCGGCGAGCCCTGCCGGGCCGGAGCCGCGCGCCATCCGCATCAGCATCGTCTCGGCCTGGTCGTCGAGGGTGTGCGCCGTCACCAGCGTCGCCCCGCCGAGTGTCAGCGCATGCGCCGCCAGGAGGTCATAGCGCGCCTCGCGCGCCTGCTTCTGGATCCCGGACGCAGGCTTCGGCCCGAGCCAGTGCAGGATCGCATGCGGGATGGCCAGGGTTGCGCAAAGTCCTGCAACGGCTTCGGCCTCGGCAAGGGAGCCGTCGCGCAGGCCGTGATCGACGGTCGCCGCTTGCAGGGCGGGCCTGCCGGGTTGGCGCGCCCAGTCGGATAGCAGCGCCAGCAGCGCGATCGAATCCGGCCCGCCCGAGACGGCGACGAGGAGGCGCTTCTCCTCGGCCAGTCCGGCGAAGAGCGTAGTCGCTTCCTCCGGCGAGACCGGCGCGGGGTCGGGTTCGCTGACGGCTGGCGCGTTCAAGCGCAGCGGGCGCGGCGGCGCTCGCGCTCGACGCCCTGCCGGACCGCGTTCGAGGCCGAGGGATAGTCCTGGCCGAGCTTGGCATAGGTCGCGCAGGCCTGATCGCGCGCGCCCAGCCCGTTCAGCGACATGCCGAGCTTGAGCATGCTGTCGGGCGCCTTGCCGGCGCGCGGAAAGTCGCGCGAGATCTTCAGGAACTGCTCGGCCGCCTCGCGATAGCGCTGGCGCTGGAAATAGCTCTCGCCCAGCCAGAAGGTCGCGTCGGCGGCGAGCCGGTCGCGCGGATAGCTCTGCAGGAACTGCCGGAAGCCCATTTCGGCCTGCTCGTATTCCTTGCGCAGGACATAGGCATAGGCGAGGTCATAGGCCTCGCGCGCGCTGGGCGCGGCGCCGGTCGCCGCGACGCTCGGCCCGCTGCGCGGCCCTCCTGACGGCAAGGCGCCCTGCGGCACCGGCCGACCGACGCCCTGAAGGTCGAGCGGCCCCTGGCCGCCGCCGGAGAACTCGTCCTCGATGATGCCCTCGACGCCACCGCCCAGCGGCCGCGGCGCACCCGCGGCCCTGGGATCCGCGGAGGGGTCGAAGGCGTCGCCGCGGCGCTGACGGCCGGGCTGCGTCTGAGGCTGGCCGCCACCCGCCGGCGGCAAGGCCGTCGTCCCGGGCGCGGCATTGCTAGGGCGCGCCGCGGTGCCGCCACCACCGCGTTCGTTCAGCCTGAAATCGACGTCCTCCTGGAACTTGCGGAGCTGCTCGGTCAGCCTGCGGTTCTCGAACTGGAGCTGCTCGATCTGGCCGGACAGCTGCCGGACCTGGTTCTCGAGACGCCCCGTGCGAACGGTGAGCTCCGCCGCATCCTGCGCGGCCGCCGGCATCGCGGCGGTCGCGAGCAGGCCGACGGCGCAAGCCGCCAACAGCCCTGAACGAAAAGACATAGTATAGCGAACCATCATTATGATCGACTTGCTCCCGGCATGAGGCGTTATCACACGCTGTCACCACGGCCAAAATATGAAAAGGCCGGCGCTTCCGTATAGAAAGCGCCGGCCTCCGCAGATTTCAGGAGCCGGAGCCTCAGACGCCGCCGGCGCCGTCGAGCACCGTCACGCCGCGACGGTTCTGCGACCAGCACGAGATGTCGTTGCAGACCGCGACCGGGCGCTCCTTGCCATAGGAGACGACGCGCATGCGGTTGCCCTGGATGCCACGCGAGGTCAGGTAGTCGCGCACGGTCTGGGCGCGCCGGGCGCTGAGCGAGAAATTGTACTCGCGGGTGCCGCGCTCGTCGGCGTGACCTTCGATCGTGAAGGTGTAGCGCGGATAGCGCGAGAGCCAGGCCGACTGCTTGTCCAGCGTCGAAACGGCGGTCGGGGTCAGATCGGTCGAATCCGTCTCGAAGAAGACGCGGTCGCCGACATTGACGACGAAATCCTGGGCGCTGCCAGGGGTCGCGGCGCCGCCGGCGCCGAACCCGCCCTCGGCGGTCTGGTCCTTGGCGCAGGCGCCGAGCGCGAGCGTGGCCGCGATGGCGAGGGCGAAACGCGCGGTGCGCGGGCTGGCGAGCGAAGCAAGCAGCATGTCTGTTCTCCGGGCGGGTCTAAGGCGGGTCCGCAATCAGGAAGCGGTGAAACTCCGCCCCATCAATGATGTGTCAACCTAAACGAGACCTTGCCAAATCAAGGCGAAGTGGCGGCATTGCGGCGCATGGTTAACCAATTGCGACGAAACGCGGCATTCCAGCCGGTGTTGCCCCGTTGCATCAGCGCCGATCAGCGGCCGGTGGTCAGCAAGGGCGACCAGGTCGGGTCCGAGGCGAAGGCCGGCGTCGGCACCGGCACTTCGACGCGCCCGGTAATGTCGACCATGTAGAGCTTGCCGCCGGACTGGCCGCCGGGATCCCGGAAGAACATGATGTACTGGCCGTTCGGCGCCCAGTTCGGCGCCTCGTTGTGGAAGCCCTCGGTCAGGATGCGCTCGCCCGAACCGTCCGGCCGCATCACGCCTATGGCGAAGCCGCCGCCGCCCTGCCGGGTAAAGGCGATGAGGTCGCCGCGCGGCGACCAGGAGGGCTGCGAATAGGAGCCCTGCCCGAAGGAGATGCGCCTGCCTTCGCCGCCGCCCGCACCCATGACGTAGAGTTGCTGCGATCCGCCCCGGTCGCTCTCGAACGCCATCTGCGTCCCGTCGGGCGAGAAGGAGGGCGAGGTGTCGATCGCGGCGGTCGAGGTCAGCCGCGTCGTGGTGCGCGAGCCGATATCCATCGTGTAGAGATTGGCGTTGCCGCCCTGCTGCAGGCTGAGCGCGATCTTGGCGCCGTTCGGCGAGAAGCGCGGGCTCGAGGTCATGTCCGGGAAATTGCCGACGATCTGGCGCTGGCCGGTCTCGATATTGAGCACATGGACGCGCGGCTGCTCGCCCGAGCGCTGCGCCATATAGGTGACTTCCTGCGCCACGGGAGAATAGCGCGGCGTCACCACCGAGACCTCGCCGCTGGTCAGGTAGCGCACATTGGCGCCGTCCTGGTCCATGATGGCGAGACGCTTGCGCCGATGCTCCTTCGGTCCGGATTCGTCGACGAAGACGACGCGGGTGTCGAAGAAGCCGCCGACGCCGGTGATCTTGGTATAGATCGCGTCCGAGATGATGTGGCCGACGCGCCGGTTATTGTTCGGGTCGGTGTAATATTGCTGGCCGTCGGTCTGCTCGCCGGTGACGACGTCCCAGAGGCGGAACTCGGCCCGCAGTCGCCCGCCTTCGCGTGCGACGCGCCCGACCACCAGCCCCTGCACGCCGGCCGCCTTCCAGGCGTCGAATTGCGGGGCCGCGTCGAAAGGCGGGCTCCGGTCGGGGAACCGCGCCTTGTCGAGCGGCAGGAAATAGCCCGAGCGCTTGAGATTGTTGGTGATGACGCCGGAGACCAGCACGCCGCCCTCGCCGGCGAAATCGGCGACCGCGATCGGCATCGGCTGGAAGGTGCCCTTGCGCAGGTCGATCACCAGCTCGGCGCGCGCCGCGGCGGGGACCAGCAGCGGCAGGGCGAGCGCCGAGCCGCCGAGTGTCAGGGCGCCGCGGCGCGTCAGGCCCGGACGGGCCCCGGCCGCGGCATCGATCTTGGGGTTGCGATGAATGAGGGTCACAATACGTCCCTTGCGTCGAAATTGACGACGACGTCGCGCCAATCGTCATAATATGCGGCGAATTGCGCGGGAATGCGCAAAGGCGAGCAGCGTCGCGTCGCGGTGAGAGCCGAATCGGCCGCGACCCGGAAAAGCGGGTCGGACGAGGAATTGATCACGCCGGGCTGGCCCGCCAGCGAACCGTCATTGTTCAGCTTCATGCGCACCGAGGGAACGACCGCGCCCTTGGCATTGGCGAGTCCGATCGGCACGTTCCAGCATTTCAAGAGCTGGTCCTGGATGATCCCGACCAGTTGCGCGCGCAGCGAAGGGCTCAGCTTCTGGGCCGAGCCGCGCTCGGTGCCGAGCGAGGCGGTGCGGTTCACCTGCGGAGCGGAGGCTCCCGAGGAGCGGGCCGGCTCCTTCGACTGCAGCAGCTTGGCGATGTCGTTGGCGTTGAAGTTCTTGGCGATCTCGGCCTCGCGCTTGGCCTTGGCCTCCGCTTCGGCCTTGGCCTTGGCGGCTGCGGCGATCTTGGCCTTGGCGTCGGCTTCCGCCTTGGCCTTGGCGATGGCTTCGGCCTTTTCCTTCGCCGCCTGCGCGGCCTCGGCCTTGGCCTGAGCTTCCGCCTTGGCCTTCGCTGCGGCTTCCGCTCGTGCCTGCGCCTCGGCTTCGGCCTTCTCCTTGGCCGCCGCCTTGGCCTCTTCCTCGGCCTGCTTCGCCTTGGAGGCGATCTCGGCCTCTGCGGCTAGCCGGGCGAGTTCCTCGCGGCGCAGATCCGGCTTCGCTTCGGCCGAGGCCTGCGCGCTCTGCACAGGCTTGGCCGGCTCGGGCGGCTTCGGCTCGGGCTTGGGCGGCTGCAGCGCCGGCCGGGCCGGCGGCATCGGCGCGGACGCGTTGTCGTCGGCCGTCTTCAACTCGGCGGGCCGCGTCGGCGGCGCCGGCGTGTCCTGCTTGTCCTCGCCCTCTTCCTTGCGCTCGACGATCTCGGACTGGCGCTCGGCGCGCTGGACCGGCTGCTCCTGCACCTTCTCGGCCTGGCGCTCGCCGCGCGTGACCTGGTTCAGCGCGCTCGGATCGACGATCTCGACCGCGATGGCCTCCTCGTTCTCCGGCAAGGGCGTCGGCGACGAAAACGCCAGCAGCCCCGCGACGAGAAACGTCACGTGGCCGAGCGCTGATACCGCCATTCCCGGTTCGGAGGTGGAAAGCTTCACGCCTCGATGCCCTTGCCTACGACCGCCGTCAGCGCGTGGCCGGCTCTGTCACGAGCGCGACACGCTTGAAGCCCGCCGAGGTGATGGTCGACATCACCGAGGCGACCCGGCCGTAATCGACCTGGCGGTCGCCACGCACATAGATGCGCTCGTCGAAGCCCTGCTTGGCGATGCTATGCAGTTTCGTCACCAGATCCGGCTCCAGCGTCGCCTGATCCTGCAGGAAGATCTGGCCCTTGCCGTCGATCGCGATGGTGATCGGCTTCTGGTCGACATTGATCGGCTTGGCGCCGGTCTGCGGCAGATCGATCGGCACGCCGGTCGCGATCAGCGGCGCGGCGACCATGAAGATGATCAGCAACACCAGCATGACGTCGATGAACGGCGTCATGTTGATCTCGGCGATCGCGCCGTGACGGCGGCCGCGGCGCCCCCGTCGTCCTCCGGCCTTGCCGGCTGCTGCGGACATGCCCATGCCTCAGCTCCTCACGCCGCCAGCCGTTCGTCGATCTGCCGCGACAGGATCGCGGAGAACTCGTCGGCGAAGGCCTCGAGCCGGTTTTGCGCCTTGGCGACCTCTGCCTGCAGCTTGTTGTAGGCCATCAGCGCCGGAATCGCCGCGAACAGGCCGATCGCCGTGGCGAAGAGCGCCTCGGCGATGCCGGGCGCAACGACGGCGAGCGAGGAATTCTTGGAGACCGCGATTGCGGTGAAGGAATGCATGATGCCCCAGACCGTGCCGAACAGCCCGATGAAGGGCGCAGCCGACGCGATGGTCGAGAGCACCAGCAGCTTCGATTCGAGCCGCTCGGTCTCGCGCTGGATCGTGACGTCGAGCACCTTGTCGATGCGCTGCGACAGGCTGGCGACGGAGCGCCCGCCATTCTCGAAGGAACGCTTCCACTCGCGCATCGCCGCGACGAAGACCGCGGCCATGTCGTTGACGGGGCGGCTCGCGAGGTCGCGATAGAGCTCCTCGAGCGAACGTCCCGACCAGAACACCTCCTCGAAGGCGTCCATGTCGCGCCTTGTACGGCGATAGAGCAAAGTCTTGTCGATGATGATCGACCAGCACCAGATCGACGCGGCGATCAGGCCCATCATCACCAGTTTGACGACGATGTGCGCGTTCCAGAACAGCGTCCAGAACGACATATCGATCTGCGGCGCGACCTGCGCGACCTCGGCGGGGTTCATCCTGTCATCCTTCCGTCAGCCGGTCAGCGCGAACCTGGCGCTGCTGATCCATTCTCCCGCCGGCCCAACCGATGACCGCGGCCACGAATACCTCGCGCCACCATCGTTTTCGCGATCTGGGGAACATGCCGTTCCTGTCAATTGCTTTTGAATCCGGCGAAAGATGGGCGCATCCGGGGTTTTCTGCATCAACGACTCTTGCGCAATGAGTTAAGCACCCGGCAAGGTTAATGCGCGGTTGACGCTGTTTTACCGGCGGAATCGGGGCGATCGCTTCCGGGCCGCTTCAGTCTGATCTCTGTGTCCCGGACCCGTCGCGGCGCGCTTCGGCCGGCGGATGTGACCTTCCGGCAACATCCGCAAATGCAAACAGCCCGCCTCTTGCGAGGCGGGCTGCGATCGATTCGGCAGATGGGGTGGTCAGGCGTTCGGCGCGGGCTTCCCGCCCTGCTCGCCCGGACGGCGCTGGGACATGAACTGGTCGAACTCGGCCTTGTCCTTGGCCATGCGCAGCTTGCCCAGAAAGTCCTGGAACTCGCGCTGCTCCTCTTCCAGCCGGCGCAGCGTCTCGGCGCGATACTCGTCGAAGGCATGGTTGCCGCTCGACGGCCCGCGACCCCAGCCGCCACCGGAACCCCAGGGCTGGCCGCCGCCCATCCGCTCGCGCAGGCGCTCCATCTTGGACTGCAGCCGGCTCATCCGGTGCTCGTAGCGCTCATGTCCACAACCATGTCCCATGCGTCCACTCCCGAACAGAAAGACCAGGGTCGCCAGACCCAGCGGCCACCAGACGATGAAGCCGAGCACCGCGAAGGCGAGCCAGGCCCCTTTTCCGTATTCATCAAGCTTGGCAACGATCGGCATCGATCCCTCTCGAAACTGAATGGCAACGACGATGGTCATTGCCGGCCAACCCTCGATCGGCGGATGCCGACCGTGTGAATGTAAATCACATTTACATATCTGGCCGCGCCTGCCAACCCTTTCAAGACGGCGGCCGCAAATTTTTCCGCGCAGATTTTCCCGCCAGGCTTCAGCCGGCCTTGTCGGGTGGCAGGCCCAGGCCCTTGAGATAGATCAGCATCCCGGCCTCGAGCAGGTCCGCCGCCGACATCGGCAGGCTGCGCCGCCCGCCATCGGCCCGGCCGAACAGTGCGGCGACGCCGTGCGACATCGCCCAGATATGCAGCGCCATCATCAGGGCCGGCGGCCGCTTGGCCTGCGGCAGCGCGGCGATCAGCGTCTCGGCGGCATGACGCAGCGATTGGAACGAGCGGTCGGCGGCCGCGCGCAGTTCCGGGCTGGCGTCGAGCGGCACCCCGGCCTCGAACATCGCCGAATAGAAGGCGGGCTCGTCATGGGCGAAGGCGAGATAGGCCCGGCCGAGGCGATGGAACGCCGTCTCGGCATCCGGCCTGCCGTTGTCCCAGGCCTTGGCCAGCGCCGCTTCGAAGGCGGCGAAGCCGCGCGCCGCGACATCGGCCAGGAGTTCGTCGCGGTCGCGATAGTGCCGGTAGGGCGCGGCCGGGCTGACGCCGGCCATGCGGGCGGCCTCGGCGAACGTGAAGCCGTTCGGCCCCTTTTCGCCGATCAGGCCGAGCGCTGCGCGCACCAGGGCTTCCTTGAGGTTGCCATGATGGTAGCCGCGCGGCTGCCCGGGATTGTCGCGTTTCCAGCTCATGTTAAGGCCCCTAACATGGGCATCGGCCAGCGTCGATGCCAGCGCTGTTCAGACAATCTCCAGCCCGAGCCGCCGGCGCAGCCCGTCGGGGATCCGGCGCGCCCGGCCGCCACCGACACAGGCCACCATGACCGCCGCCGTGATCAGCACCTCCTCGCCGCGCAGGACGCGCTGGGCGAGGTCCATGGTCGCGCCGCGCGCCGCGGTCGCGATGGTCTCGACGCTCAGCATGTCGTCCATCACGGCGGGTTTCAGGAACTCGATCGTCATCCGGCGCACCGCGAAGCCGAGCGCCGCATCGCCGTCGAACAGCTCGCGCTGCTCGATGCCGAGCGAGCGGATCAGCTCGGTGCGGCCGCGCTCCATGAAGCGCAGATAGGAGGCGTGATAGACAACGCCGGAAAAATCGGTGTCTTCGTAATAGACGCGGACGGGCAAATGGTGGGCGGCGCTCATGAAGCTCTTTCGCTGCGTTCGATCCGCGTCCTTTAGCCCCGTCCGGCCGGAGGGAACAACCACGGCGTCGTGCTCGGCCCCGACTACAACGCCGCCCATGCCGACCATTTCCATCTCGACAATGGCCCCGCCCGGCTCTGCCGATGACCAAATGCCGCGCAAGGGGAACGAAGCCCGGCCCTGCCGGTTGCCCTTTTTAACGTTCAACGCTGGAAGGAGATTCTCATGGCGCAATCGACCAAGGCCCTCGACCGGCTGCTCGACACGGCCGAGCGCGACCTCGTCGCCGCCAGCCGGGGCGAGGCGCTGGGCAAGGCGAGCGACACCGCATTGCGCGATCTCGCCGCCAAGCTGCGCGAGCGGCGTGACCGGGCCCGCGGCATCGCCCGCCAGCAGAAGCGCGAGATGCGCGGCAAGGCCGCTCGGCAAGGCGCCAAGCCGGCTTCCGACAATCTCGGCACCAAGGCCAAGGGCGATGCGCTGACGGCGGCATTGAAACGGGTCGGCGCGGAGCGGACGCGGCGGGAGGAAAAGCAGCGCGCCCCGAGCCAGCGCTCGCTCGCACGCAAGGCGCTGGCGCTGAAGCAGCGCGAAACGGCGCGAACGAAGCCGCCCAGGAGCCGGACCGCGAAGGAGGGCATGGCCAATGTGCCGACGGAGCGGGGCGGAAAGTCCGGCGCGCTCGATCATGCCGGCGCGCGGCCGGCGATGCAGCGGGCGAAATTCGCGCGGCGCTAGAGCATTTTCGAGCGAAGTGGACACCGGTTCGCGTGAAGAAAATGCGACAAGGCAAAGGCTTAGAGCATCGGCCCGAAAAGTGGATTGCGGTTTTCGGAAAAGCCGATGCTGAACGAGGAGCTGGATCGCCACGTGGCGTCCGATAGGACGCGGGGCGATCCAAGGCTCAGCGCTGGCAGGGCTTGTTCATGAAGGAGCCGCATTCATAGGGCTGCGACAGCGCGTCGCGGACCGCATAGTCCTTGCCCTCGACGCGGTTGACGATGTCGTCGATCCGCCAGCGTCCGTCCTCCTCGACCATGCGGAAGCGCACGCTCACGCGCTGCTTGAAGCTCAGGAAGCTGGCGCTCACCAGCGCGCGCCCCGCGGCCGGCGCCTCCGTCACCGTGACGCGCAGGCGTTTCACCTCGCCGTCCTGGCCATTGATGAACGGGTCGGCTCCGAGATGGCCGATCTCGCCGCTCTCGTCCTGGTAGAGATCGTCGCGCGCGAACAGCGCGGTCAGATCCCTGCTCATCAGCCTGTCGCGATGCGGCGGCCGCCAGGGCGGCGGCGGCGCCTTCGGGCCCGTGCTCGCAAGGCTGCGGATCGTGGCGGCATAGGCGGCCTTGACCGTGGCCTCGGGGCCGGCTTCCGCCGCTTGCGCCACCGTGGCGGCCAGCAACAGACCGGCTGCCACGACAGATTTCGCCACCCATCCAATTCTCATGATCTCGTCTCCCCGGCGCGGACGACAGTTCCGGCCGGCGATTAAGCCATGACCACCCGCGGTCCGCGTCATTCAGATGGTGGAGGGCTCAGATCGGCCCTGCCCTGCCTCACTCTTCGTCCTCGTCGGCGAAAAGCCCGAATTGCGAGCCGTCCCGGCTCGGCTCCGGCATGCCGAGATGGCGGAAGGCGTGCGGCGTCAGCAGGCGCCCGCGCGGCGTGCGCTGGATGAAGCCTTGCTGCAGCAGGAAGGGCTCGATGATCTCCTCGATCGCGTCGCGCGGTTCCGAGAGCGAAGCCGCGATGGTCTCGATCCCGACCGGCCCGCCGCCGAAATTGATCGCGACGGTGGTGAGATAGCGCCGGTCCATCTGGTCGAGGCCGATGGCGTCGACATCGAGCAAGCCGAGCGCCTTGTCGGCGACGGAGCGCGTCACCTGCGGGTCGCCGTCGACGATGGCGAAGTCGCGCACGCGCCGCAGCAGCCGCCCGGCTATGCGCGGTGTCCCGCGCGACCGGCGCGCGATCTCGTTGGCGCCGTCCTCGGACATCGCGACGCCGAGCACCCGCGCCCCGCGCGCGACGATGCCCTGCAGCTCCTCGACCGTGTAGAATTGCAGCCGGATCGGGATGCCGAAGCGGTCGCGCAGCGGCGTGGTCAGCAGCCCGGCCCGCGTCGTCGCGCCGACCAGCGTGAACTTCGGCAGGTCGATCTTGACCGAGCGCGCCGCCGGCCCCTCGCCGATGATCAGGTCGAGCTGGTAGTCCTCCATCGCCGGATAGAGGATCTCCTCCACCGCCGGGTTGAGCCGGTGGATCTCGTCGATGAAGAGCACGTCGCGCTCCTCGAGATTGGTGAGCTGCGCCGCGAGGTCGCCGGCCTTGGCGATCACCGGCCCCGAGGTCGAGCGGAAATTGACGCCGAGCTCGCGCGCCACGATCTGCGCCAGCGTCGTCTTGCCGAGCCCCGGTGGGCCGACGAACAGGACATGGTCGAGCGCGTCGCCCCGGCTTCTGGCGGCGTTGATGAAGACCTGGAGATTGGCGCGCGCCGCCGCCTGCCCGGTGAAATCGGCGAGCGAGAGCGGCCGCAGCGAGGTCTCGCTGTCGTCGTCGCGGCGTTCGCCGGTCACGAGGCGGCGCGGCTCGCTCACAATGCGATCTCCAGTTCGAGCGCGTCGCGCACGGGGATGTCCAGATAGCCCGTCTTGATGATGGTCGGGACCACCGAGCGATAGGCGTCGATGGCCTCGACATAAAGCCCCGAAAAGCGGAAGCCGCATTTCTGGTAGAAACCGAGCCCCGGCATGTTGTCGTTGGTCAGCATGGCGCGCAGCCTGACCGCGCCTTTCGCCCTGGCCGCCGACTTCACCGCTTCGAGCAGCTGGATCGCCGCGCCCTGCCCTGGCCTCAGCGCATGCAGCGCGCAGAGCAGCGCCGTGTCGCCGCGCATCGTCCAGCTCGCCAGCGCCGCCGTCTCGCCGCTCGCCGTGTACAACCCGAGCGCGTCGATCTCGGCACAGTCATAGGTGTGGATCCCGATCATCATCTTGTGCGAGCCCCAGGCCCGCATCATCACCGCCAGAAGCTCGGATTTATCCTCGACCTCGCGCAGGATGAGCTCATCCACCACCCTCATCTCGCCAGTTCCTTCAGCCCCAGCTTGATCAGCTGCGCCGTGCCGGCCCCCTCGCCCGCCTCCCGCGCGGCCGCCGCCACGGCCGCCACCGCCTGCGCCTGCGGATAGCCGAGATTGGCGAGCGCCGAGACCGCGTCCGCCACCGGTTGCGGCAGCTTGCGATCCTCCAGCGCGCCGGCGAGCTGCGCGACGCCCGGATCGATATGGCCGAAGGCCGGCGCCTTGTCCTTGAGCTCGGCGCAGAGCCGCTGCGCGAGCTTGGGCCCGACGCCGGGCGCGCGCGCCACCGCCGCCTTGTCATTGGTCGCGATCGCGGTCGCGAGCGCGCCGGGCTCCAGCGTCGAGAGGATGGCGAGCGCCACCTTGGCGCCGACGCCCTGCACCACCTGCATCAGCCGGAACCAGTCGCGCTCATTGTCGGAAAGGAAGCCGTAGAGCCGGATCGCGTCCTCGCGGACATGGGTCTCGATCGCGAGCGCCGTCGCCTCGCCGGGCTTCGGCAGCCGCTGCAAGGTCCGCGCCGAGCACTGCACGACATAGCCGACGCCCTGCACGTCGAGGATGACATGATCCTCGCCATAGGAATCGATCAGCCCCTTGAGCTTGCCGATCATCGTCTCCGCCACCCCGTCCTGCCCAACCCGTAGCCGGTCACGAGACCGCCCGCATCTGCGCCGCCAGCGTCCTGATGCCGCGGTGCTGCGCGTGGCAGATCGCGACCGCGAGCGCATCCGCCGCGTCGGCGCCCTTCGCATCCGCCTTCGGCAGCAGCACCCGGATCATCGCCTGCACCTGCTTCTTGTCGGCATGGCCGACGCCGACGACGGTCTTCTTGACCAGATTGGCGGCATATTCGCCGACGCTGAGGCCGCTGATCGCCGGCACCACCAGCGCGATGCCCCGCGCCTGGCCGAGCTTCAGCGCCGATTGCGGATCGCGGTTGACGAAGGTCTCCTCGACCGCCGCCTCGTCCGGCGAAAAGGATGCGATCACCTCGGCGATGCCCGCATGAAGCTGCATCAGCCGCTCGGCCAGCGGGCGCTTCTCGTCGCTCTCGATGCAGCCGCAGGCGACGAAGGAAAGCTTCGTACCCTCGCTGAGGACGATGCCCCAGCCGGTCTTCCTCAAACCGGGATCGAGACCGAGGATGCGAATCGGAATGGTCATGGTTTGTACCCTAACCTGTGGGCAGGATTTGTCCTCATCGCCCGACCGATGTCCCCCGCTCATCGATGCCATCACAACGACGGGGGTTGATCGCACTGCATCTTTCCCGTTGGTGAGGAGATTATTCTCCGCCTGACCGGTTTGATGCCCGAAATCCTCGCCCAGCTCTTTCCCGGACTGCCTGCGTCAGGCATCGCCACCCTCGTCGGCGCCACCTTGCTCGGCGGGCTGGTGCGCGGCTTCACCGGCTTCGGCTTCGCCATGGTCTTCATGCCGCTGGCGAGCCTCGTGCTCGGGCCGGTCGCGGCGCTGGGGCTGATCTGGGTGATCGACCTGCCCTTCGCGCTGCCGATCGCCGCCCGCTCGGCCAAACGCGCCGAGTGGAGCGAGGTCATCCCTCTGCTGATCGCGGCCACAGTGACCCTGCCGCTCGGGCTCTGGCTGCTGACCTGGCTCGAGCCGAAGACCATGCGCTGGATCGTCGCCCTGCTCGTCCTCGCCGCCGTCAGCCTGATGGCCTCGGGCTGGCGCTATCACGGCAAGCCCGGCCTGCCGCTCTCGCTCGGCGTCGGCTCGCTCTCGGGCCTGTTCAACGGGCTCTCCAGCATTGGCGGCATGCCGCTGGCGGTATTCTGGCTCGGCGCCCAGCGCAACGACCGGCACAAGGCCCGCGCCAACCTGCAGACCTATTTCGGCCTCTCGACCATCGTCAGCGGCACGCTGCTCTGGCTGAAGAGCATCATCACCGCGGCCTCGCTCGTGATGGCCCTGCCGCTTTTCGCGATCTACGGCGCGGGGCTCTGGGTCGGCACGCATGCCTTCCGGATCGCCTCCGAGCAGACCTTCCGCCGCATCGCCTATCTGGTGATCTTCCTCAGCGCGCTGATCAGCCTGCCGCTCTGGGACGGTCTGCTGGGGCGGTGAAGCCGCCGGCGATCGTCATGGTCGGCCTTGTGCCGACCATCCACGTCTTCGCCTAACCAGGGAGCGTTCAAGACGTGGATGCTCGCCACAAGGGCGAGCATGACGGAAGCGGCCAGTCGAACGGGAAAGCGGCGTCTCAGGCGCTCAGCTTCGCCATCACCTCGTCGGCGATCTCGAAATTGGCGAAGACGTTCTGCACGTCGTCGTCATTGTCGAGCGCCTCCATCAGCCGCATCATCGAGGCCGCCTTGTCTTCGTCGAGCGGGGCGGTCGTCGTCGGGCGCCAGACCGGCTTGGCCGCGGCCGGCGCGCCGAGCGCCGCTTCCAGCGCCTTCGAGACCTCGTTGAGCGAATCGAAGGCGCACAGGATGACGTGGCCGTTCTCGTCGCTGATCACATCGTCGGCGCCGGCCTCGATCGCGGCCTCCATGACCTTGTCCGCATCGCCGGCCTCGGGCGGGTAGCTGATCTCGCCGACGCGGTTGAACATGAAGGAGACCGAATTGCTCTCACCCAGCGCCCCGCCCGCCTTGGTGAAATAGGAGCGCACGGCGGATGCGGTGCGGTTGCGGTTGTCGGTCAGCGCCTCGACGATGACGGCCGCACCGCCTGGCCCATAGCCCTCGTAGCGCACTTCGTCATAGTTCTCGCTGTCGCCGCCGAGCGCCTTCTTGATGGCGCGCTCGATATTGTCCTTCGGCATGTTCTCGGCGCGCGCGGCGAGCACCGCCATGCGCAGGCGCGGATTCATGTTCGGGTCGGGCATGCCCATCTTGGCGGCGACGGTGATTTCGCGGGCCAGTTTCGAGAACAGCTTGGAGCGCACCGCGTCCTGCTTGCCCTTGCGGTGCATGATGTTCTTGAACTGGGAATGCCCGGCCATGGGGTTCAGCCTCTATTGCCGCTGTCGATAGGTTTCCGGCGGGCTGGAACCGTCCCCGCCGGTGAAGCGGCCTTATAGGCGCGGCCCTCGCCGGCAGGCAAGCCGCGGCCGACGATGCGCCGTCTCGCGCGCGTTAAGCCATTCTTTGCCGAAACGCTTCAGATTGGGCCGACCGAGACCGCGCCGATCGCCTGCCCTCCCGAATTCCGTTTCCCGTTGAGTTCCATGACGACCGTGTCATCTACAGGCATCGTGCAGCAGGACGTGCGCTTTCGCGCGTTTCAGATCGGGCCCGACGACGTTGCGCTGTTGCGCCGGTTTTCGGACTTCGCCAACACCCGGCTGCCGACGCTGCTCGAGGGGCTGCATGGCGAGTTCGATGCCTGGCCCGAGACCAGCCGGGCCTTGCGGACCCCCGAGGTCCACGAATTGCGGCTGGCGCACTGGATCCGGCTCGCTTCCGGCGACCTGGAGGACGGTTTCGCTGAATCCGCGCATCGCCTGGCCGCCGCCTTCTATCGCCACGGCGTCCCGGCCTATGCCGTCGCGATCTGCCACGCCATCGTCTCCAACCAGATCGGCAAGGAGCTCGGGCTCGACCGGGACGGCCTGCAGAAGCTCAACGGCTTCTGGCAGCGCAAGCGCTTCATGCGCGGCATCGCGATGCGCGCCGCCCTGAACAAGGCGGTCCAGTTCGATCTCGAGCTGCTGCTGGAAACCTATGCCGACGTCCAGCGCCAGAACCGGGCGCGCCGGAGCAAGGAGCTCGAGGCCTTCGAGGTCACGGTACGCGGCGTCGTCGAGACCGTGAGCACCGGCGCGGACAAGGTCGAGATCATGGCGCGCGCCGTGAGCGGCGTGGTCCAGGACACCGGCACCCAGGCGGTCGTCGCCGCGCAGGCATCGGACGAGGCTTCGCTCAACGTGCAGCACGTCGCCAGCGCCACCGAGGAGCTCTCGATCTCGCTCAACGACGTCTCGACCGAGATCTCACGCGCCGCCGCCATGGCCCATGACGCCAATGCCGCGGCGCTCAAGACCGACGTCATCGTCAAGAGCCTGGCCCATTCGGCCGAGACGATCGGCTCGGTGGTCGAGATGATCAAGACGATCGCGGCCCAGACCAACATGCTCGCACTCAACGCCACGATCGAGGCCGCGCGCGCCGGCGAGAGCGGCCGCGGCTTCGCCGTCGTCGCCAACGAGGTGAAGCAGCTCTCGGCGCGGACCGCGCAGGCGACCGACGAGATCGCGGCCCAGGTGCCGGCGATGCAGGCGGCGACCCGCGAGGCGGTGTCGGCGATCGAGAGCATCGTCGCCTTCGTCACCCAGATGGACCGGACGACGGTGCTGATCGCCGGCTCGATCGACGAGCAGCGCGCCGCGACGCAGGAGATCGCCCGCAGCGTCAATCTCGCCGCGCTCGGCACCCAGGAAGTGGCCCAGGCCGTCAGCGGCGTCAGCGACATGGCGCAGACGGCCGGCACCAATGTCGCCGACGTCCTCAGCGTCGCCGAGGCGCTGGCGAAACAGGCCGCCTCGCTGACCACGGCCTTCGCCAATCTGGCGAAGCAGACCCGCGCCGCCTGACGACCCGCAGCTCGCTCAGCCGCGCTCCCAGGCCTGCGGCAAGGCCTCGCTCAGATGCGGCCCGACCCTGACCGCCCAGACCGCGCTGGCGAGCCCGGTCGCGTCGTCGATCTCGACCGCGACGCCCGAAAGCGTGCCGGGTCCGGTCGCCGGCTCCAGCCGGGCGCCCGGCGTCTTCTGCAGGAAACGCCGCACCGGCTCCTCGCGATGCATGCCGAGGATCGAATCATAGTCGCCGCACATGCCGGCGTCGGACTGGTAGGCCGTGCCGGCGGGCAGAATGCGGGTGTCCGAGGTCGGCGCATGGGTATGCGTGCCGACGACGAGGCTGGCGCGGCCATCGAGGAAATAGGCCATGGCCTGCTTCTCGCTCGTCGCCTCGGCATGGACATCGACGATCACCGCATCGGCGACCTCGCCGAGCGGACAGGCCGAGAGCTCTCGCTCGACCGCGCCGAAGGGGTCGTCGAGCGGGTCCATGAAGAGCCGGCCCATGACGTTGACGACGAGCACGCGCGCTCCGTTGCGCGCCTCGATCACGGCAGCGCCCCGGCCGGGCGTACCGGTTGGATAATTAGCCGGCCGGATCATGCGCGGCTGGCGCTCGATGAAGACCAGCGCCTCGCGCTGGTCCCAGGAATGGTTGCCGAGCGTGACGACATCGGCGCCGGCCTCGAGCAATTCGTCGCAGATCGTCTCGGTGATGCCGAAGCCGCCCGCCGAATTCTCGCCGTTGATGACGACGCAATCGAGCTTCCAGCGCTCGCGCAGGCCCGGCAGCTTTTCCTGCACCGCAACACGCCCGGGGCGGCCGACGACATCGCCGAGAAAGAGGAAACGCATGGCAAGGACCTGGTGGGCGGGCTGCAAACGCCTTCACTGGCCCGAACCCGGCGATGAATCAACCGCAGCGGATCGCCTCGCGCTCGGTCACGATCCAGTCGAGCCTGCGGTCATGCGGCTCGTCGGGCACCTTTGCGATCTCCTGCGCGCCATAGCCGATGCCGACCGAGACCACGGGGCCGAGCTCGCTCAGCGCCCGGTCGTAATAGCCCTTGCCATAGCCGATGCGGTAGCCGCGCCGGTCGAAGGCCGCGAGCGGCACGATCAGCAGTCTCGGCCTCACCTGCGGCTGGTGCAGCTCGGGCACCAGCGTGCCGAAGCCGCCGGGCACGATCGGCTCCCAGGGCGCCCAGCGTCGGAACAGCATCGCGCCCTTGACGATCGCCGGCAGACACAGCGCGGCGCCGCGAGCGTGCAGGGCCTCCAGGATCGGCCGCGGATCGGCCTCCGAGCGCATCGGCCAATAGGCCGAGACAGGGCCGACTGTCGCATTTCGCGAGCCCTCATCCTGAGGAGCGATCGCAGATCGCGTCTCGAAGGATGCTCCAGCGCCCTCTGAACCATCCTTCGAGACGCCGCTGCGCGGCTCCTCAGGATGAGGGCTGAGGATGTTGGCAAAGACCGGCAGCGCCAGCACGCGTTCGACGATCGCCTTGTCCCAGTCCAGCCGTTCGTCGAGGTCGAGGCCGTCGCGACGCTCCAGCGCCTGCGCTCGCAACTCGCTCTTGATGCGGGACGCGGCGGTCGAAAGATCTGGTGTCATGAAGAGTGCGGAGCCACCATGGCCGTGGAATTTTCGATCCCGGGACACCTACTAAGTAGGTGGGCGCCATATGTCCGGGTCCAGGGACCCGGTCAGGGACAGCTCCCGAGGAGATCGTATGGGCCCGGGAATACATATTCTCACGCACCGGGCAGCCCCGCCAGAGCTATGTAGGACGGGCGCCGGGAAAGCGCCAGTGGGATTGCGCGGCCGCCCCGTCATTGCGAGGAGCGTAGCAACGAAGCAATCCAGGGGCCTCACGCAATCCCTCTAGATTGCTTCGCTGCGCTCGCAATGACGGGCGCGCCTTACACCCCCGTTCCCCGCGCCAGCCCGTGCTTGATCACCCGGTCGATCAGGTCGGGATAGGCGATCCCGCTCGCCGCCAGCGCCTTCGGATACATGCTGATATCGGTGAAGCCCGGGATCGTGTTGACCTCGTTGACCACCGCGCTCATGTCCGGGCGCAGGAAGACATCGACCCGGGCCATGCCGTCGCAGCCCAGCGCCAGAAACGCCTGTTTCGCCAGCGCCCTGATCTTGTCCGCGACATCCGCCGGCAGATCGGCGGGCACGACCACCTCGGCGCCGGTCTCGTCGAGATATTTGGCCTCGTAGGTGTAGAAGCCGTGGCTCGCCGCCGTGACGATCTCGCCGGGGACGGAAACGATGGTCTCGCCATCGGCCTGCTCGAGCACGCTGCATTCGATCTCGCGCCCGGCGATGAACTCCTCGACCAGGAGCTTGCGGTCGTATTTGAAGCCCTCGGTCAGCGCGGCGGCAAATTCCTCCGCCGTGGTCGCCTTGCTGACGCCGACCGAGGAACCTTGCCGGGCCGGCTTGACGAAAAGCGGCAGGCCGAGCGCCGCGCGCGCCGCGTCGAAGGACGGGACATCGCCATGCCGCACCGTGATCGAGCGCGCGACCAGGAGACCGGCCTCGCGCAGGAGCCGCTTGGCGATGTCCTTGTCGATCGCCGTCGCCGAGCCGAGGATGCCGCACCCGGCCAGCGGAACGCCGGCGACCTGGGCCAGCCCCTGGATCGAACCATCCTCGCCATTGAGCCCGTGCAGGACGGGGAACAGGACATCGATCGCCTTCAGCTCTTCCGGCACGCCGCCCTGCGTCAGGCTGAGCAGCCGGCCGCGGCCGCCGGGCAGAAGGCAGATCTCCGCGCCGGTCTCAGGGATGGGATCGGGCAGCACGCCGTTCTGCAGCTCGAGCAGGCGCCATTGACCGCTTTTGCTGATCAGGATCGGGACGACATCGTATTTCGCCTTGTCGATCGCCTTGACCACATTGCCGGCGGAAAGGAGGGAGACCTCGTGCTCGGCGGATTGTCCGCCGAGCAGAATGGCGACGCGGAGGCGGTCGGTCATCGTTTTTGCTTTCTGCATAGGTCCGTTGCGGCAAGCCCGCATTGGGGCATCTCCGCTAAGAAACGGTTTACCCTGCCGGCGTGCCCTGCCTCACGGCATATCCGACTTGATCAGGGTTGAAGGAGAAAACCTGGCTGTGGGTCATCACCGTCACCCCTTCACGCCGATGGCGCATTCGCGCAGATCGGCGACTTGCTCGGGCGTCAATGCGCGCTTCGGCAACATCTGGAACAGGCGCGGTGATTGATAGAACAGCAATATCTCGTCGTTTTCCGCCCGCCTGAGATAATGGTCCCAGGGCGTCAGCCACTCGCCGGCCTCGCTCGTCACCTTGAGGCCCGCCGGAGACCAGGAAAACGTGAGGGGCTGCTGCAGCGATTTCTGCTGCCGATAGATCTTGCGCGCCGAACGGGGCGCGAGCAGGAAATATGACACGAAAGGCAGCGCGAGCAGCACGATCGCGGCGCCGTAGAAGAAGGGAGCAAGCCACGCATATGATCCGCCGCCGGCATCCCCAGAGCCAAAAAAGCGCCCGAAGAGCAGCAATATCCCGGCAAGGACGATGATCCCGACGCCGCCCTTGTACGACTTCAGGACGTAGAGCTGGTTCGCCACCGCATAGTCTTCGGCCGTCAGCGTGAAGCTCACCGAACGGTTCGTATCAGCCGACATTCAGGCGCTCCCGGCAGTCTTCGGGAAAGGCTGCGGCGGGGATGCGGCAAGGGCGCAGCATGTCACCCTGCCGGCGCCGGCACGAGGCTGCGCGCCACGCTCTCGATCCGCTCCGCCGCGGCCACCAGCGCTTCCGCCGCCCGCTCCTCGACCTCGCCGAGGCGCTGGTCGGCCGAGCCGGCATCGCCCTGGAGCGCCGCGAGCGTGGTCTCCAGCGTCGCGACCCGCTGCTTCAGCTCGGAAACCTCGTCGGCCACCATCAGCGCCGCCATGACATGCAATCGCATGTCGCCGATCTCGCCGAAGGCCTGGCGCATCTCGTCGATCTTGCCGTCATAGAGGCTGGCGAGGCCTTCCAGATGGGCTTCCTCGCCCTCGCCGCATGCCATCCGGTAGGCCTTGCCGGCGATCGTGACATTCACCTGCGGCATTGCACGCCCCCTGTCATCATGACCGCGCCTGGGCCCGGGCGATCACGTCGCTGACCGCGCCCATGGCCTTCTCGAGTCGGCTGTCGACATCGTTGGCGGCGCTCTCCACCTGGCCGACGCGAGCGATCGCCCCGTCGAGCTCGGCGGCGAGCCGCGCCCTGTCATCCTGCATCAGCGTCAGCTCGGTTTCGAGATTGGCGTGTCCGCGCTCCGCCTCGATGCGCCGCCTCGCCGAGGCCTCCAGTTGCGCGAGCGCGCCGTCGAGGCGCGCCAGCGCGTTGTCCAGCATCAAGCTCGCCACCGTCGTCCTCCTCTCAATATCGAAGCCGGCTCTGCGATTCGCGAGCCTAGAGCATGTGCCGGAAAAGTGGGAACGGGTTTTCTGGCGAGCACGGCGGCTCCGCGATCGGCTTCGCCGTCCGGGCCGGCGATCGGGCGCGTGATCGGGGCAAGTGAATTGACTCGGGCAGAGCGGGCATCCTATCGAGCACCCGCACGAAACGATGCCCCGAAAAGCCCATCGGACCGTCGTCGACCTGCCGCCCGGGCAGGGCCCGGCCACGGCCGTACATCTTCCGCACGCCGGAGCCCAGGACGCCATGACCACGATCGACCGCGCCCAGCACGACAAGCTCGCCAACGCCATTCGCGCCCTGGCGATGGACGGGGTCGAGCAGGCCAAGTCCGGCCATCCCGGCCTGCCGATGGGCGCTGCCGACGTCGCGACCGTGCTGTTCACCCGCGTGATGAGCTATGACGCCGCCGATCCGCGCTGGCCCGACCGCGACCGCTTCGTGCTCTCGGCCGGCCACGGCTCGATGCTGCTCTACGCCCTGCTCTACCTCACCGGCACGCCGGGCATGGGCCTCGACGACCTCAAGAAGTTCCGCCAGCTCGAATCGAAGACGCCCGGGCACCCCGAGAATTTCATGACGCTCGGCGTCGAGACCACGACCGGCCCGCTCGGCCAGGGCCTCGCGACCTCGGTCGGCATGGCGATGGCGGAGCGCATGCTCGCCGCCGAGTTCGGCAGGAAGGTCGTCGACCACCACACCTATGTGCTCGCCTCCGACGGCGACCTGATGGAAGGCATCAGCCAGGAGGCGATCGCGCTCGCCGGCCATCAGAAGCTGAACAAGCTGATCGTGCTCTGGGACGATAACGGCATCTCGATCGACGGGCCGCTCTCGATCTCCGACTCGGTCGACCAGGTCGCGCGCTTCAAGGCCTGCGGCTGGCGCTCGGAGCGCGTCGACGGCCATGATCCCGACGCGATCGAGGCCGCGATCCGCCGCGCCCAGAAGTCGAGCAAGCCGACCATGATCGCCTGCAAGACGGTGATCGGCTTCGGCGCGCCGAAGAAGGCCGGCACCTCCAAGGCCCATGGCGAGCCGCTCGGCGCCGAAGAGCTCGCGGCCGCCAAGAAGGCGCTCGGCATCACCGGCGGGCCCTTCGAGGTCGCCTCGGACATCCTCAAGGCCTGGCGCGGCTTCGGCGCCGCCGGCGCGGCCGCCCGCAAGGAGTGGCAGGCCCGCTTCGAGGCGCTCTCGCCGCGCAAGCGCGCCGAATTCGAGCGCCGCCTCGCCCACACCGTCCCGGCCAAGCTCGACAAGGCGATCGTCGCGCACAAGAAGGCGCTCGCCGCCAATCCGGTCACGGTCGCGACCCGCAAGGCCTCGGAACTCGCGCTCGAAGCCGTCATGCCGGTCATGCCAGAGCTGGTGATGGGTTCGGCTGACCTGACGCCCTCCAACAACACCCGCACCAAGGCCGCCGAGGACTTCACGCCGAAGACCCCGAAGGGCCGCTATGTCCGTTACGGCATCCGCGAGCACGGCATGGCCGCCGCGATGAACGGCATCACCTTGCATGGCGGCTTCCGCACCGCCGGCGGCACCTTCCTGGTTTTCGCCGACTATGCCCGGCCCTCCATGCGGCTCGCCGCCCTGATGGGCCTGCCGGTCGTCTATGTCATGACCCATGATTCGATCGGCCTCGGCGAGGACGGCCCGACGCACCAGCCCGTCGAGCAGCTCGCCTCGCTGCGCGCCATGCCGAACATGCGCGTGCTGCGGCCAGCCGACGCGATCGAGACCGCGGAAGCCTGGCAGATCGCGCTGGAGCGCACGGACGGCCCGACCGTGCTCGCCCTCTCGCGCCAGAACCTCGCGCCGCTGCGCACCGACGGCACCGCCGCCAACCGGTCGGCCAAGGGCGCCTATGAATTGCTGCCGGCCGAAGGCGGCAAGGCCCAGGTCTCGCTCTTCGCCTCGGGCTCGGAGCTCGAGCTCGCCGTCGCGGCCCGCAAGCTGCTGGCGGAGAAGGGCGTGCGCGCCCGCGTCGTCTCGGTGCCCTCGCTCGAACTGCTGCTCGCCCAGGACGAGGCCACCCAGGCCAAGATCATCGGCGACGCGCCGGTCAAGATCGCCGTCGAAGCGGCGGTGCGCTTCGGCTGGGACGCGGTGATCGGCCATGACGGCGCCTTCGTCGGCATGGCCTCCTTCGGCGCCAGCGGCCCCTACAAGGACGTCTACAAGCATTTCGGCATTACGCCCGACGCAGTGGTCGAAGCCGCGATGAAGCGCCATAACGCCTGAGATTCACGCGGCGCACTTGCGTTCGGCCCTAGTTTGGTCGATTTGCCGCGTGACTGGAGCATGATGCCGAAAAGTGTGGAGCGGTTTTTGGACAACATCATGCTCCAACTATTAGGGGGAGACCGATTCACGCTTCAGATCGCGATCTGCAGCGATCGGGCTCCTGGGTAGCAACGCCGAAACCCGGCGAAGGAGAGGATTGAGATGACGGTCAAGGTGGCGATCAACGGTTTCGGCCGCATCGGGCGCAACGTCCTGCGTGCGATCATCGAGTCGAAGCGCAAGGATATCGAGGTCGTGGCGATCAACGATCTCGGCCCGGTCGAGACCAACGCCCATCTCTTCCGCTTCGACTCCGTCCATGGCCGCTTCCCCGGCACGGTGACCGTCTCCGGCGACACGATCGATGTCGGCCGCGGCCCGATCAAGGTCACCGCCGTGCGCGACCCCAAGGAGCTGCCGCACAAGGCGCTCGGCGTCGACATCGCGCTGGAATGCACCGGCATCTTCACCACGCGTGAGAAGGCCGCGGCCCATCTCGCCGCCGGCGCCAAGCGCGTCCTCGTCTCGGCCCCCTGCGACGGCGCCGACCTGACGGTCGTCTACGGCGTCAATAACGGCGCCCTGACCAAGGACCATCTCGTCGTCTCGAACGCCTCCTGCACCACGAACTGCCTCGCCCCGGTCGTGCGCGTGCTGCAGGACGCAGTCGGCATCGACAAGGGCTTCATGACCACGATCCATGCCTATACCGGCGACCAGCCGACGCTCGACACGATGCACAAGGATCTCTACCGCGGCCGCGCCGCGGCGCTCTCGATGATCCCGACCTCGACCGGCGCCGCCAAGGCGATCGGCCTCGTCATTCCCGAGCTCAAGGGCCGTCTCGACGGCACCTCGATCCGCGTGCCGACGCCCAACGTCTCGGTCGTCGACTTCAAGTTCATCTCGAAGCGCAAGACCACGGTCGAGAAGGTCAACGAGGCGATCCTGAAGGCCAGCAGGCGCGGGCCGCTGAAGGGCATCCTCGCGGTCACCGACCAGCCCAACGTCTCGATGGACTTCAACCACGATCCGGCCTCCTCCACCTTCGCCCTCGACCAGACCAAGGTCATGGACGACAAGTTCGTCCGCGTCCTGTCCTGGTACGACAACGAGTGGGGCTTCTCGAACCGCATGAGCGACACCGCCGTCGCCATGGCGAAGCTCATCTGACCTCTCAGCCCGAGGGGCTGTGCCGTCGCGCGGCCCCGATCCTCCTGGAATGAACGGAAAGCACATGAGCAAGATCGAGCCGACCGTCACCGCGCCCACCAAGCCGGCCAAGCCAGCCGAGCCGGCCGCCGTCGAGCCGGTGACGACACAGTCTCCCCCGCCCGTGTTCAGCCAGGCCTCCCCGGCTCCGGTTTCGGTCCCCGTCCCGGCAACCGAGACGGCGCCGGTCACGGAGCCCCGCAAGCTCGACCAGCTCTCCCGCATCGAGGAGAAATCGGCGCGGATCGAGGAGAAATTCGCCCGCTACGAGGCCATCCTCACCCGTGCCGAGGCCTCGCTCGAGCGCAGCGCCCAGAAGGTCGAGACCGCCACGGGCGCCATGGACTTCGCCGGCATCCGCCAGGAGGTCACGGCCCTGCGCTACCGCGTCGATTCCACGCCGCGCACCGGCACGCTGTTCGTGACCGCCATCGTCACGGCGCTCCTGACCGTGCTGCTCACCATCCTCGTCCTGAAATTCGGCGTGCCCGGCCTGGTCCCGAGCCTGCTGCCGTGACGGCCTTCCGGACGCTCGACGACGCCGATCTCGCCGGCAAGCGCGTGCTTGTCCGCGTCGATCTCAACGTGCCGATGGAAGACGGCAAGGTCACCGACACGACCCGGATCGACCGCATCCTGCCGACCATCCGCGAGATTTCGCAGAAGGGCGGCAAGGCCATCCTGCTCGCGCATTTCGGCCGGCCGAAGGGCCGCGACGCCAAGGACAGCCTGAGGCAGGTCGTGCCGGCGCTCGCCCATGCGCTCGGCCAGCCGGTGACCTTCGTCGAGGACTGCATCGGCGACGATGTCGCCAAGGCCGTCGCCGCCGCGAAGAACGGCGAGGTCCTGCTGCTCGAGAACACCCGCTTCCATCCGGGCGACGAGAAGAACGATGCGGCCTTCGTCCGGGCGCTGGCCGCCAATGGCGACCTCTTCGTCAACGACGCCTTCTCGGCCGCCCACCGCGCCCATGCCTCGACCGAGGGGCTGGCGCACGCCCTGCCCGCCTATGCCGGCCGCACCATGCAGGCCGAGCTCGAAGCGCTCTCCGCCGGCCTCGACAACCCCGCCCGGCCGGTGATGGCGATCGTCGGCGGCGCCAAGGTCTCGACCAAGCTGGAGCTGCTCGGCAACCTGGTGAGACAAGTCGATGTCCTCGTCATCGGCGGCGGCATGGCCAACACCTTCCTGGCCGCCCGCGGCATCGATGTCGGCAAGTCGCTTTGCGAGCATGACCTCGTCGGCACCGCCCGCGAGATCGAGGCGAAGGCAAAGGAAGCCGGCTGCGAGATCATGCTGCCGGTCGATGCACTGGTGGCGCGCGAGTTCAAGGCCAATCCCGGCCATCGCGTCGTGCCGATCGGCGAGGTCGAGGCCGGCGAGATGATTCTCGACGCCGGCCCGCTCAGCGTCGCCGAGGTCGTGCTCAAGCTCGACAAGGTCAGGACGCTGGTCTGGAACGGCCCCTTCGGCGCCTTCGAGCTCAAGCCCTTCGACACCGCCACGGTGACGGTCGCCAAGGCTGCGGCCGAGCGCGTCAGGGCCGGCAGGCTCGTCGCGGTCGCCGGCGGCGGCGACACCGTCGCGGCGATGAACCATGCCGGCGTCGCCGACGACCTCTCCTATGTCTCGACGGCGGGCGGCGCCTTCCTCGAATGGATGGAGGGCAAGGCGCTGCCGGGCGTCGAGGCGCTCCGGCAGGGCTGAAGGAGCGGCGCGGGCTGCCCTTGCGGCAGTCGGCGTTTATGCTATGTTCTCATCATGGCCGAGAACGTGCAGACAGCGATGTTCGAGATCCTGAAGAAAATTCAGGCGCAGCTTGCCGATCACGACAAGCGCTTCGACACGCTGGAGGACCTCGTCCGCAAGCAGCGCCGCGACACGGCCGGGCTGCTCGTCATGGCCAAGGCCGTGACCGGCGATTTCGCCGAGCAGGTCGCCGCGATCGAGGAGCGCGTGCGCGTGCTGGAAGCGCGCGGCCGCTGATCCGTTTTCACACCATCGGCCGCTTTCGCTTTGCGAAATCGCGCCTGTCGCACTAAATCCTTCCAGACGCTTTGCAACGCACAGGGAGGACCGAAGTGGCCCGTATCACGCTCCGCCAATTGCTCGACCACGCCGCCGAGAACGACTACGGCGTGCCCGCCTTCAACATCAACAACATGGAGCAGGCGCTCGCGATCATGGAGGCGGCTGCGGCCACGGATTCCCCGGTCATCATCCAGGCCTCGCGCGGCGCGCGCAGCTACGCCAACGACGTCATGCTCAAGCACATGATGGACGCGGTGACCGAGATCCACCCGCAGATCCCGGTCTGCGTCCATCTCGACCATGGCAATGAGCCCGCGACCTGCATGACCGCGATCCAGGCCGGCTTCACCTCGGTGATGATGGACGGCTCGCTCAAGGCCGACGGCAAGACCCCGGGCGACTGGGACTACAATGTCGGCGTGACCAAGACCGTCACCGACATGGCCCATCTCGGCGGCATCTCGGTCGAGGGCGAGCTCGGCGTGCTCGGCTCGCTCGAGAGCGGCGAGGGCGAGAAGGAGGACGGTCACGGCTTCGAGGGCAAGCTCAGCCATGACCAGCTTCTGACCAACCCGGACGAGGCGGTGAAATTCGTCGCCGAGACCAAGGTCGATGCGCTCGCCATCGCGATGGGCACCTCGCATGGCGCCTACAAGTTCACCCGCAAGCCCGACGGCGCGATCCTGGCGATGCATGTCATCGAGGAGATCCACAAGAAGCTGCCGAACATGCATCTCGTGATGCACGGCTCCTCCTCGGTGCCGCAGGACCTGCAGGACATCATCAACCAGTATGGCGGCAAGATGCCCCAGACCTGGGGCGTGCCGGTCGAGGAGATCCAGCGCGGCATCAAGCACGGTGTCCGCAAGATCAATATCGACACCGACAACCGCATGGCGATGACCGGTCAGATCCGCAAGATCCTGTCCGAGAACCCTGGTGAGTTCGACCCGCGCAAGTACCTGAAGCCGGCCATGGAAGCGATGACCAAGCTCTGCCGGCAGCGCCTGGAGGAGTTCAACACCGCCGGCCAGGCCTCGAAGATCAAGCGGGTGCTGACCACCGCCGAGATGGCCAAGCGCTACGCCAAGGGCGAGCTCGACCCGACCTTCGGGACGAAGAAGGCGGCTTGAGGTCCGACTAAGCTTCTCGGCAAGGCAAGACGGAGCGCGGGGAACCCCTCTCCCGGATGGGAGAGGGGCAGGGGTGAGGGCCCGCCGTCAGATACTATAGCTGTGACCTGCCCGCGGCTCCGTTTCCGATTCACTGGTTCGGTGGCGGGCCCTCATCCGGCCCTGCCGGGCCACCTTCTCCCATCCGGGAGAAGGAAAGAGCGCCGTTCCGGGAGAAGGAAAGAGCGCCGTGCGCCCAGCCTTCCGTTCAGGAAGAACTCACACCCCGATCTTGCCGCCGCCGCGCTTCGTGATCGCCACCACGGAGGGCCGTACCGGCATGTCCGGCTTGAAATCCGGCCAGCGCGTCGAGAGGTCCTCGTAATAGGAGCGGCGGCCGAATTCCGGCCAGTCCGGCCCGTCATCGCCGGGATGCTGGACGGCGACGAAGGCGGTGGTGTCGTCGGGCGTGAAGCAGGGGCCGCAAAGCTCGGCGCCATGCGGCACGCGGTAGAACAGCCTGGAGGTGCGGCGCGCCTCGCCATCGGTGTCGACCGCCCAGAGACCGTCGGTGCGGCCGGTTTCCTCGATATTGTTGCCGTCGGTCGCGACCCAGAGGCGGCCGGCGGAATCGACCACGGCGTTGTCGGGCATGCCGAACCAGCCGTTCTTCGTCGTGTCGGTCGAGAAGCTCGCGCCGACCGCCGCGACGGACGGATCGCCGCATTTCAGCAGGATCTCCCAGCGCCCCTTCGTCGCCGTGTGGTCGCCGCCATCCTCGATGATCTCGATGATATGGCCGAAGGCGTTCTTGGCGCGCGGGTTGGCGGCGTCGACCTGCTCGTCCTTGCGGCTCGTGTTGTTGGTCAGCATCACATAGACCTTGCCGGTCTGCGGATTGGGCGTGATGTCCTCGGGGCGGTCCATCTTGGTCGCGCCGAGCAGGTCGCCGGCCCGGCGGGTCTCGATCAGCACGTCGGCCTGGCTCTCGAAGCCGTTGGCTGCGGTCAGCGGCCCCTGGCCGAAGACCAGCGGCAGCCATTCGACCCCGCCATCGGCCGAGAATTTCGCGACATGGAGCGTGCCGGAATCGAGCAAGTCGAGATTGGCGGCGCGATTGGCCGGGTCGAAGCGCCCGGCGGTCACGAATTTATAGACATAGTCGAAGCGCTCGTCGTCGCCGAGATAGGCGACGACGCGGCCGTCCTTGGCGACGATGTTGTCGGCGCCTTCATGCTTGCAGCGGCCGAGCGCGGTGCGCTTCTTCGGGACCGAGTTCGGGTCGAGCGGATCGACCTCGACCACCCAGCCGAAGCGGTTGGCCTCGTTCGGCTCCTTGGCGAGGTCGAAGCGCTCCTCGAAACGGCCCCAGGCATAGGGCGAGGACGGCACGGCGAGACGCTTGTAATTCGCCTCCTCGCGGTGGCCCTCCGGCAGCTTGCCGGAGAAATAGCCGTGAAAATTCTCCTCGCCCGAGACGAAGGTGCCCCAGGGCGTCAGCGCGCCCGAGCAGTTGTTGAGCGTGCCGAGCACCTTGCGGCCGCTCGGGTCGGCCTTGGTCTTGACCCGGTCATGGCCGGCCACCGGCCCCGACAGCGCCATCTCGGTCGCGACGGTGATGCGGCGGTTGTATTTTGAATCCTTCACCAGCTCCCATTTGCCGTCGACGCGCCGGATCTCGGCGACGGTCGCGCCATGCGCCATCGCCTCGACGGCAAAGCGCTCGGGCGTGGCGTTCTTCATCACCGGCTTGCCGTCCTTCATCTCGACGACGCCGGGAAACATCAGGTGAGGATTGGTGTATTCGTGATTGACGAAGAGCAGGCCATGGGCCGACGGGTCGGCAGCGCCTGGCATCGGGGTGTAGCCGACGAAGTCGTTGTTGTAGCCGAACTGCTTCGCCTGGGCCTCCGGCGTCTGCCTGGTGGGGTCGAAGGCCGGCGCATCGGCCGCGATCGGATCGCCCCAGCGCAGCAGCACCTGCGCGTCATAGCCCTCGGCGACATGATGGTCCGCATCGACGCCGATCTCGACCTCCTTGAAGGCGAAGGCCGAGCCGTTGCCTTTGGCCTGCGCCTTGGCCTGATCGGCGGTCGCCAGCGCGGCGGTGCCGACCGTTGCCGAGATCGCGGAAACCGCGAGCGCGCCCTTGAGCAGGCCGCGGCGCGAGAAGCGCTGGCCGATCAGCTCGCCCATGGTCGGGTTGTCGCTCGGGTTCTGCGGCGGCGCATCGCCCGCCTCCAGCATGCTCGCGCCGAATGGTGTTTCGAAATCGTCGTCGGCGCTCATGCTCGTCTTCCCTGATCGCTCGCTTGCCAGCTTCACATTGGACCAAACCGAGAGATAGGCCTGCGGCTTGACAGGCCCGTGACAGGCGTCCCCGGCATGCGGCGCCGTCGCTCCCGGCCTTTCGAGCCCTGATCTTTTCTGGTTGAAGGAAAAGCTCGTTTCAGCCGCGCACCCGGTGCGGCTTTCCGCCACCGCTGCAGAGCGCCCGATGTCGATCGTCTTTTCCGCGCTGGTCGCGGCCTTTGTCGGCTTTGCCGCCTCGGTCGCCGTGGTGCTGGCCGCCGCGCAGGCCATTGGCGCGACGCCAGCCCAGACGGTGTCATGGATCGTCGGGCTCGCGATCGCCAAGGGTCTCGCCAGCATCGTCCTGTCCTGGCGTCACCGCATGCCGATCATTTGCGCCTGGTCGACGCCGGGCGCCGCCCTGATCGCCGCGGCCAGCGGCTTCGACCTCGCGGCCGCGATCGGCGGCTTTCTGGCCGCGGCGGCGCTGATGATGTTGACCGCGACCTTCCGGCCGCTAGGTGCGCTGATCGAGCGCATCCCGATGGGCATCGCCTCGGCCATGCTGGCGGGCGTGATCTTCCGCTTCGTCGTCGCGGTCTTCGACGAGATGAAGCTGCAGCCCGTCCTCGTCTTGACCCTTCTCGGGGTCTTCCTCGTCGCGCGGCTGCTCAACCCCTTCCTCGGCGTCATCGCCGCGCTCGTCGCCGGCCTGGCGCTCGCCTTCGGCACCGGGATGGCGAGCCTCCCCGCCGGAAGCGTCGCGCTGACCGACCTCGTCCTGACCTGGCCGCGCTTCGACCCGGCGGCGATCATCGGCATCGGCATCCCGCTCTACCTCGTCACCATGGCGGCGCAGAACCTGCCGGGCTTCGCCGTGCTGCGCGCCGCCGGCTACAACCCGCCGACCTCCTCCTGCCTGTTCGTCACTGGTCTCATGTCCTTCGTCACCGCTCCGTTCGGCGCGCATATGGTCAACATGGCGGCGATCAGCGCCTCGATCTGCACCGGGGCCGACACCCATCCCGACCCCAAGCAGCGCTGGAAGGCCGGCATCGTCTACGGCCTGTTCTGGCTCGCCATCGCCGCCACCGCCGGCCTGCTGCTCGCGCTCATCATCGCCATGCCCAGGGCGCTGATCGTCGCCGTCGCGGGCCTGGGCCTCGTCGGCTCGCTGACCGGCGCGCTGGGCCAGTCCATGGCCAAGGATTCCGAGCGCTTCGCCGCCGTCGTCACCTTCGCGGTCGCGGCGTCCAGCCTCTCCCTCTTCGGCGTCGGCTCGGCCTTCTGGAGCCTGGTCGCCGGGCTTGCGGTCTTGACATTGGACGCTCTCGCAGGCCGTTTGCGCGCAAGATCATGACCATGACCGCTTCACAGACCCGCCTGATGCTCGTCACGCCGCCCGTGTCGGATGCCGAAGCCATCGCCTTCCGCCTGATGCAGGCCTTCGCCGGCGGTGACGTCGCCGCCGTGCTGCTGCGCCTCGCCGCGGGCGACGACCGCAGCCGGATCGAGCGCGTCAAGCGCCTTTGCGGGCCGGTGCAGTCCAACAGCGTCGCGCTGGTGGTCGAGGGCTCCGCGCTGATCGCCTCGCGCGGCGGCGCCGACGGCGTGCATCTGACGGAAGGTCCCGATGCGATCCGCGAGGCCCGCTCCAGCCTGCGCGACGAACGCATCATCGGCGCCGGCGGCCTGCGCGCCCGCCACGACGCCATGGATGTCGGCGAGGCCGGCGTCGACTATGTCATGTTCGGCGAGCCTCGCCCCGATGGCTCGATGCCGCCCTTGCCGGCGGTGATCGAGCGCGCCGCCTGGTGGGCCGAGATCTTCGAGACGCCCTGCGTCGCCTATGCGCCCGACGCTGACGCTCTGCCCGCGCTCGTCGAGACCGGCGCCGAATTCGTCGCGCTCGGCGAATGGGCCTTCGCCGAAGACCAGGACATCCGCGCCCTGGTCGAGGCCGCGAATGCCGCCATCGCCGCCTTCGCGGCGCGCAAGGCCGGCCGATGAAGCGCCTGCGGCGCAGCCTCATGCTCGCCGGGCTCGCCTCGAGCCTGGCCTGCGGCGTGCACGCGGCCGAGACGGACCAGGCTTACGGCGCCTATCAGGCCGGCCATTACCGCCGCGCGCAGGAAGAGGCGTTGAAGCGGATCGAGGCGAACAGCAACGACGCGGCCGCCATGACCCTGCTCGGCGAGATCTATCGCCAGGGCCTCGGCGTCGCGCCCGACCAGAAGGCCGCGACCGAATGGTACGAGCGCGCGGCCGAGCGCGGCGACATCAACGCGGTCTATGCGCTCGCCATCGCGCTGCTCGACGACGGCAATCCGAAGCATGATGCGACCCAGGCAGGCGTCCTGCTCGAGCGCGCCGCTGCCGCCGGCCATCCCGCCGCGAACTACAATCTCGCGATCACGCTGCTGGCGACCGGGCGCAGCACCGATGCGCAGCGTGCCATCGCCTGCCTGGAGATCGCCGCCAAGGCCGGCCTCGGCGATGCCCAATATGCGCTCGGCGCGCTGTACAAGCAGGGCCGCGGCGTCGACCAGGACAATGCCAAGGCGGCGGAATGGATGGCGAAGGCCGTCGAGAGCGGCGCGATCGCCGCCGAGGTCGAATATGCCATCATGCTGTTCAACGGCGACGGCGTCACCAAGGACGAGGTCGCCGCGGCCAAGCTCTTCCTGCGCGCTGCCAACAAGGGCAACGCCATCGCCCAGAACCGGCTGGCGCGGCTCTATCAGGCCGGGCGCGGCATCGCCCCGGACAAGGCCGAGGCGGCCGCCTGGCATCTCGCGGCCCGCGCGCAGGGGCTCGGTGACCCGACGCTCGACCGGCTGGTCGACGCTCTGACGCCGGAGCAGCTCAACCGTGCCGCGCGGCTCGCCGCCCAGCGGATCGAGGGCACGGCCTTGACTACGCCGAGCCAGCCGAGCAAGTGACGGCTTGAATTCCAGGGCCGGCGCGCTGACGCTGCCGGCCCGACCGGCCGCGCGGAAACCGCGCGCATGAGGTTTTGAATGATCCGCTCCCCCCTGATGACCGTGATGACCGACGCCGTGATGAAGGCGTCCCGCTCGCTCAAGCGCGATTTCGGCGAGATCGAGAACCTCCAGGTCCTCGCCAAGGGACCCGGCGATTTCGTCTCGAAGGCCGACCACAAGGCCGAGGGCATCCTGCGCGAGGCGCTGGAGAAGGCCCGGCCGGGCTACAGCTTCGTCATGGAGGAGAGCGGCGTCGTCCACGGCACCGACGAAAGCAACCGCTGGCATATCGACCCGCTGGACGGCACCCACAACTTCCTGCGCGGCATCCCGCACTGGAACATCTCGGTCGCCCTCGAACGCGACAACCAGTTCATCGCCGGCGTGATCTACGATGCGGCCAAGGACGAGATCTTCGTCGCCGAGAAGGGCAAGGGTGCCTATGTCAACAACCGCCGCATGCGAGTCTCGGGCCGGCGCGAGCCGGCGGAGATGCTGATCGGCATGGGCGTGCCGCATATCGGCAAGGGCGGCCACCCGCTCTTCCTGCGCGAGCTCGGCGCGGTGATGCCGCGATTCGCCAATGTCCGGCGCATGGGCTCCGCCGCGCTCGACATCGCCTATGTCGCGGCCGGCCGCATGGACGCCTATTGGGAGCGCGGCCTCCACACCTGGGATTTCGCCGCCGGTGCCGTGATGATCCGCGAGGCGGGCGGCACCTTCGGCACGCTCGACGGCAAGCAGCCGACCAGCGCGAGCGACGTCATTTGCGGCAATGAAGTAGGCGAGCAGGCGCTGCGCGCCGCGCTCAAGACGGCCGGCTAATCCTATATCGCTGATCTTTCACGCTTGATCATGGCGCAAGGGGAGGCGACAGTCCCTGCGCGGCGACACGGATCGTGATCGCGAACGGCCAGGCCGGCCTTTCGCCCGATCATGCTCCACTGTTGAAGAGGCGGCGGCCGGTCCGATCGATCTGATCGAGGCCGGGCCGGCTCCAGGCGAACGGAAGACGGGGCATGACTACTGAGGACACCGCGACCGAAACGGTCGCGACGGCGCGGGACGGAACCCGTTTTTCGCGGCCGCTGCGTTACGCCATCCGCGCGATCCTGTTCCTGGCCCTGATCGGCTTCCTGGGCTATATCCTCCAGACCGGACTGGTCACCGCCTTCATGACCAACCCGGGTCTCAACGGCCTGATCCTCGGCGCGCTGCTCGTCGGCATCCTGATCGCGCTGCGCGAGCTCTGGCGCATCCACAGCGAGGCCCGCGCCGCGACCGACCTCGCCGCCGCCCCGGCCCGCGCCAGCGTCGAGCGCGGCCAGGTCATCGCGCCGCTCGGCACCGTGCTGCCCGCGCTGGAGAACCGTTCGCTCGCGCCGGCCCAGGCGGCCTCGGTGCTCGAATCGATCGCGGTCAGGCTCGATGACGGCCGCGAGGTGCTGCGCTATCTCGCCGGGCTCCTCGTCTTCCTCGGCCTGCTCGGCACCTTCTGGGGCCTGCTCGAAACCGTGAGCTCGGTCGGCAACGTCATCCGCTCGCTGCGCACCGGCGCGGAAGCCGGCGTGCTCTTCGATGAGCTCAAGGCCGGCCTCGCAGCGCCGCTCTCGGGCATGGGCCTGTCCTTCTCGTCCTCGCTCTTCGGCATCGCCGGCTCGCTGATCCTCGGCTTCCTGGAATTGCAGGTCGGCCAGGCGCAGCGCCGCTTCCGCAACGAGCTCGAAAGCTGGCTCGGGACGCGCAGCACGGCGGCGCCCCTCGCCGGCCCCGTCTCCGGCGTCGGTCTGGTCGACGGGCTCGGCGAGCGGCTGGACAAGCTCAGCGCCGCGCTCGCCGACGGCCCCAACAACCGCGCCGCCACCCAGGCGATCTCGAACCTCGCCGAGGGCGTGCAGGGGCTGGTCCAGCACATGCGCACCGAACAGCAGCTGATCCGCGACTGGGTCGAGGCCCAGGCGGCCCGCGAGAAGGATCTGAAGCGCCTGATCGAGCGCCTGACCGCCAACAGCGTCACCGAGCCATGATCGCGCCCAATCTCCTGTCGATGATCGCTGCGGGCGCGGAGCGCGGGCGGATCGCCGGCGTCCCGCCGGAAAACTGAGGAGCGCGGCGCATCATGGCCCTGTCCCGCACCTATCGCCGCGAGCAGCCGAATTTCTGGCCCGGCTTCGTCGACGCGCTCTCGACGATGCTGATCGGCATCGTCTTCCTGCTCTCGGTCTTCGTGCTCGGCCAGTTCTTCCTGTCGCAGGAGCTGACCGGCAAGGACAGCGCGCTCGAACGCCTCAATCGCCAGATCTCCGAGCTGACCGACCTGCTGGCGCTGGAGCGCAGCTCGAACCGGCAGGCGCAGGAGAACCTGACCCTGCTGCAATCGACGCTGACGCGCGAGCAGAGCGAGCGCGGCCGCCTCCAGGGCGCGCTCGACGCCCAGGCCGGCAACGGCCCGGCGCAGCTGACGGAAACCCAGAAAGCGCTCGAACAGGAGAAGCAGCTCTCCGCCCGCGCCCAGGCGACGGTCGATCAGGTCAACCAGCAGATCATGGCGATGCGCCGGCAGCTCGCCGCGCTCGAGGAGGCGCTCAGCGCCTCCGAGGCCAAGGACAAGGAATCGCAGAGCCGCATCGCCGATCTCGGCTCGCGCCTCAATGTCGCGCTGGCCCAGCGCGTGCAGGAGCTGGCGCGCTATCGCTCCGACTTCTTCGGCCGCCTGCGGCAGGTCCTCGGCGCCAGGCCTGACATCCGGATCGTCGGCGACCGCTTCGTCTTCCAGTCCGAGGTCTTCTTCGACGCCGGCCAGGCCGTGCTCAAGCCGGAAGGCCAGGGCGAACTCGACAAGCTCGCCACCATCCTCGGCGATCTCGGCCGCGAGATGCCGCCGGACATTCCGTGGATCCTGCGCGTCGACGGCCATACCGACGCGCGCCCGATCAAGACCGCGCAGTTCCCCTCCAACTGGAACCTCTCGACGGCGCGCGCCGTGGCGGTGGTCGAATACCTGGTCTCGCGCGGCCTGCCGGCCGACCGCATCGCCGCGACCGGCTTCGGCGAGTTCCAGCCGCTCGACGTCGCCACCAATGACGAGGCCTATCGCCGCAACCGCAGGATCGAATTCAAGATCACCGAGCGGTGAGGCGGTGGGCGCACGGCCCTCCCCGCCCAGGCCGGAAGAGCGCGGGGAACCCTTCTCCCGTCATGGTCGCCCTTGTGGCGACCATCCACGTCTTTACGGCACTGATGACATACTGAGCGCCTTACACGGCCGCTCGCGCGCAAAGACGTGGATGGTCGGGACAGGCCCGACCATGACGGATGAGCGCGGGGAACCCTTCTCCCGAGTGGGAGAAGGGCAGGGATGAGGGCCTGCCCTCACCGATAAGGGGCGCAGCGGCTCCGTAGCACTCCGATCATCAGCGGCGGTCCCTCACCCCTG
>JAESGM010000161.1_pt1 | contig 141877 bp, 111 predicted proteins | sample 9269721 | NCBI WGS metagenome assembly JAESGM01 (sample SAMN15720920, study PRJNA650825) | algae metagenome | isolation source: Komarekiella atlantica HA4396-MV6 and co-occurring heterotrophs from... | place: USA: Theobald House, Kauai, HI | collected 2009-07-29 | reverse complement strand
CTCCCGGCTCGCCGGGTTCAGTGCGGCAGCCCGAACGCGTAGTACGTCAGGCAGGCGGCCCCGAGCACGGCCCCGCCGGGGCTCACCTCCCGGGCCCGGCCGGACAGCGCCTTCAGCACCGGGTGCGCGACCAACCCGGCCGCCAGCCCGTTGGCGATGTTGTACGTGAAGACGATCATGACGAGGGTGACGAACGCCGGGACCGCCTCCGTCGGGTCGTCGAAGTCGATCCCCCGGACCGAGCCCATCATCAGCACCCCGACGGCGACCAGGGCCGGGCCGTAGGCGTAGGCCAGGCCCTGGAGCGGCTGCACCAGCGGGATGAAGAACAGGGCCGCGGCGAACAGCAGCCCGGTGGTCACCGCCGCCAGCCCGGTCCGGGCGCCCTCCCGCACCCCGGCCGCCGACTCAACGTACGCCCCGCTGGTGGACGACCCGACGGCCGCGCTGAACACGCTCGCCGCGGCGTCCACCAGCATCGGCCTCTCGGCCCCCGGGAGGTTCCCCTTCTCGTCGAGCATCCCGGCCGCGGCCCCGACCCCGGTGAGGGTGCCCAGGGTGTCGAGGAAGCCCATCAGGGCCAGCGTCAGCAGGACCGGCAGGAAGCTGGCCCGCAGCACCCCGGGGACGTCGAGCTGGAAGGCGATCGGGGCCAGGCTGTACTCGCCGGTGAACGGCAGGGCCACGACGCCCGCCGGCGCCGCCCCGTGGCCGAGGAGGTAGCCCGCACCCGCCGTCGCCGCCATCCCGACGAGCAGCGCCCCTTTGACGCGCCGGCACAGCAGCACGGCCGTCACCGCGAACCCGCCCGCGGCCAGCAGCACCTTCGGGTCGCGGAAGTCGCCGATCTTGACCGGGACCGCCGGCCGGGCCAGGACCGCCGTCCCCGGCGGCGGGGCCGGCATGCCGTCCACAGAGCTGGTGACGATGCCGGTCAAGTACAGCCCGACGAACGCCAGGAACAGGCCGATCCCGGCGGCGAAGCTGTGCTTCAGGCTGGGGGAGACGGCCCGGGCCAGCCAGGTGCGGACCCCCAGCAGGGTGACGGCCGCGAACACCAGCCCGGCCACGAACACGGCCCCGAGCCGGAGCTGCCAGCCGATCCCCATCGCGGCCAGGCCGAACGCCAGGAACGCGTTCTCGCCCATGTACGGGGCGACGGCGAGCGGCCGGTTCGCGTACAGCCCCATGAGCAGGCACCCGGCCGCCGCCACCACGATCGTGGCCACGGTACTCGGCCCGACGGGCAGCCCGGCGAACGAGAGGACGGCGGGGTTGACGACGATGATGTAGGCCATGGTGGCGAACGTGGTCGTCCCGCCGAGCACCTCGGCTCGCAGGGTGGACCCGTGGTCGCGCACCCGGAAGTACCGCTCGACCGCCGCGGCGAACCCCGGCCCGCCGCCGGCCGGGTCGGGTTCGGGAGGTGGGGAGGTGTTCATCCGCTCGACACCCGGAGGCCGGTCGTCAGACTGTCGTCCCGGTCAGGATTACGGTCGGCGTGCGGGCCCGCAAGGTGTGCCGACCGGCCACCCCGGTCAGAGCCACCGCCGCCAGCGGAAGTACGCCACCGACCCCACCCCCAGCACCGCCATCAGCCCCAGCGCGAACGCGAACCCCCACCCCGTCTTGAACCCCGGCCACACGTTCTCCTCGAAGTTCATCCCGTACACCCCGGCCACCAGCGTCATCGGCAGCACCACCGTCGAGATCGTGGTCAGCACCTTCATCACCTGGTTCAGCCGGGCCGACACCGCCGACAGGTGCGACTCCATCAGGTCGCCCACCATCTCCCGCGCCGCCTCCACCAGCTCCGTGTACCGCACCAGGTGGTCGTACACGTTCCGGTAGTAGACGATCTCCCGCTCGTCGACCAAATCGAACTCCCCGCGGGTCAGCCGGGCCAGCACCTCCCGCTCCAGGATCAGCGTCTTCCGCAGCCCGGTCACCACCCGCTTCAGCCGCAGCAGCCGGGCGAGCAGCTGCGGGGACGGGTCGCGGAACACCCGCGTCTCCAGGGCGTCGAGCCGGGCCCCGATCGCGTCCACCACCGGCGAGTACTCGTCCACCATCGCGTCCAGCACGTGGTGGAACAGGAAGTCCGGGCCGCGGCGGGCGGCGTCCGCGTGCCGCCCCGCGAACCCGCGGGCCGCGTCCACGCACGCCAGCGGCCGGTAGTGGTGGGTGACCAGCACGTTCTTGGTCATCACCGCGCTGAGCTGCGGCCGGTGCTTCCGCCGCTCCCGCAGCTCCTCCAGGCTCGGCCGCGGGCCCGCGCTCTTTGCCGGCCCCAGCATCTCGGCCAGCCCGGGCGGGAGCGGGTTGACGACCGCGAACAGGTAGTCCGGGAACTCCTCCACCTTCGGCAGGTGCGTCCCCTCGGCCGGCGTCCGCCGCTCCTTGGTGACGTCCCCGAAGGTCAGGGCGTGGACCGGGAGGAAGCCGCGGAGCACCCGCTCCTCCTCCGCCGGGGTCGGGTCGGACAGGTCGACCCACCACACGTCGTCGGCGGCCGCCGCCGCGGCGGTCGGCGGGAGGTCGTCGTGGGGCCGCGGGTGGCAGGTGCGGGCGGCCGCGTCCCAGTGGAGTACGGAGATCATGGGCGGGTTGTTCCGGGTCGGGGTCGGGTCGAATTCGCGCGGGGGCCGGTGCGTCTACCCACCCGGGGGGTTAGAATACGGGGTGCCGGGCGCCCCGCCGTCGGAGACGGCCGCTAGCTGTCACGGAGTGTACCCCGCCCCATGCCCGCCGTCTCGGCCGACCCGAAGCCCGCCCCCCCCGCCCCGACCGACGCCGCCCTCCTGGAGCGGTTCGCGGCCGGAGACCGGGCGGCGCTCGACGACCTGTTCCGCCGGCACCGCGGGGTGGCGTACCGGGTGGCGTACCGGCTCCTCGGCCGCGAGGCGGACGCCCTGGACGCCGTGCAGGACGCGTTCGTCAAGGTGCTCACCAGCCTCGACCGGTTCGGCGGCCGCAGCTCGTTCCGGACGTGGCTGCTGCGGGTGGTGTCGAACGCCGCCCTGGACGTCGGGCGGCACCGGCGGCGGGCGGCCCGGGTCCCGCAGGCCCCGCCCGGCGACCCGCCGGACCGGTACGGCCCGGGCGAGCTGCCGCCCCCGGACGCCGGGCTGGCCCGGGCCGACCTCCGCGGGAAGATCGACGCCGCCCTGGCCCTGCTGCCGGGGCCGCAGCGGCAGACGTTCGTCCTGCACGTCGACGGCGGGCTGTCGTACCGGGAGGCGGCCGAGGCCCTCGGGATCTCGATCGGGACGGTGATGAGCCGGCTGTTCTACGCCCGGCAGCGGCTCAAGACGCTGCTCGCCGACCAGGCCCGGCCGTGACCCGGCCGGCACGAGGTCCGACACCCATGCCCGCGCCCGACGACTTCCCGCCCGAGCTGCTGGCGGCCTACGCCGACGGGGAGCTGGACGCCGACACCCGGGCCGCGGTCGAGGGGTGGCTGGCCGCCCACCCGGAGGCCCGGGCCGCGCTGGCCGCCCAGCGCGAGTTCTCGCCGGCGAACGGCCTCTTGTGGGAGTCGGCCGCGCCGCCGGAGCCGTCGGCCGCCGCGTGGGCGGCGGTCCGCCGCGGGATCGGGGACCGGCTGGACGGGCCGGCGCCGGCCCGGGGACGGCTGCGGTGGGTGGTCGGCGGGCTGGCCGCGGCGGCCGTGGCCGCGTCCGCGGCGTGGCTGGCGTTCGCCCCGGTCCGGGTTCCGGAGGTGCGCGAGGTGGCCCGGGTCGTCCCGGCGGTCGCGCCCGTCCCGAGAGCCGCGGAGCCGCCCGAAGACCCGCTCGCCGCGTTCGCCGTGCTGCCGATGGCCGGGGACGACGACGTGAGCCTGGACCGCGTCCCGGACACCCGGGCCGGGTGGCTGCCGGTCGGCCGGCACCCGCTGGACGGGGTGCTGGAGCTGGTCACGGCCGACGAGCTGGAGGTCGAGGACGCCGACCCGAGCCCGGCGTGGCCGCCGGGCGGGCCGAAGCTGACCGCCGCCCCGGGGGACGCCCCGATGATCTTCGCCGCCAAGCCCAGGTGACCCATGCCCGGCGTGCTCGCCCCGCTCCTGCTCCTGTCGTGCCCGACCGACGACCCGGTCCGGGTGACGGTGGTGGTCGTCCTGGCCACCGACGCGGACGCCAAGGTCGACCCGAAGCTGGTCGAGCTGGCGAAGGAGGTGCAGAAGCGGGACGAGACGCTGACCGGGTTCGTGATCCACGCGGCCGAGGCGAAGCCGGTGCCGGTCGGGGGGTCGCACACGTTCGCGCTGGTGGAGAAGCAGGAGCTGAAGGTGACGGTGACCCGGGCGAAGGACGCGGACGGGCGGGTGAGCCTGACGATCAAGCCGCCGGGGCTGGAGAACGTGACCTACGGGTGCGCGTGCGACAAGTTCTTCCCGGTGGTGACCCCGCACCGGACGAAGGACGGGCGGGTGCTGATCGTGGCGGTGATGGCCAAGCCGTGCACCGCCGGGAAGAAGAAGGACTGACCCGGGCCGGGTCACCGCCCCGGGGCGGCCAGCGCCTTGCGGAACACCACCTTGTCGTCGCCGGCCTTCCAGAACTCGCGGACGCGGGCCTCCTCGTCGTACCCGCACTTCCGGTAGAACGCCCGGGTCCGCTCGAACTCCGGCAGGCCCGACGTGTCCACCAGCAGCAGCCGGGCGCCCCGGGCCGCCAGCGCCGCCTCGACGTGCCGGAGGAGGGCCGCCCCGCGGCCCCGCCCCTGGAGGTCGGGCCGGACGGCGATCATGTACAGGTTCCACGCCCCGTCGGTGAGCCGCTCCGGGGCGTAGTACGCGACCCCCGCCACCCCGCCGTCGTCGTCCGTCACCCAGCAGTGGTCGGGGCCGAGGGCGCAGGCGAAGTGGCCGGCGAGCACCTCGGCGAGGGGCGCGGTCTCGCCCGGCGGGGCGAGCCCGGTGGCGACGGCCAGGGCGAGGATCGCGGCGGTGTCGTCGGGGGTGGTCGGTCGGATCACGGCGGACTCCGGCGGGTTGGCGGGCGGAGACCCGACACGCCGCCGGCCGGGCGGGTTCACGGGGTGGCGAGCAGGTCGTCCCACCCGGCCGCGTCGAGGACCCGCTCGGCCATCCGCTCCAGCCGGTCCCGGTCCGCCACCGCCCCGACCGCCGCCTCCGCCGCGGGCGGCGGCGCCCCGAACCGCTTCTGTCCGATCCGCAGCAGCAGGCGCCGGGCCTGGGCGAGTGCCCCCCGCGCCTCGCCCTTCGCCTCGCCCTTCGCCTCGCCCTGGGCGATCCACTCGTTCACCACGCTCGACTCGGTCACGTTCCACCCCTCCAGTCCGGTTCCCCAGATCTCCTTCCGCCCGGCCGCGTCCGCGAACACCAGCGCCAGCCCGCCCAGCTCCGCCCGCCGCCGCGGGTCGGGTTCGGCCTCGGCCGCCCGTTTCCACCGGTCGATCAGTCCGGGGTCGTCCCCGCCGGCCGTCAGCGGCACCCACGGCAGCACGCACCGCGCCCACCGCCCGGACTCCACCCCGCCCACCAGTTCATCGGCCGACTCCCGCTCCAGGTTGCGTTCGGCCACGTCCAGCCGCGTCACCAGCCCGGCGGCCGGCCACTCCATCCGGCGCGACGCCGACCCGCTGCCCGTCAGGTTCACGACCGCCGCCCCGACCTGGAACCGGCTGCCCCGCTCCTCGTCCGGCCGCAGCCCGAGCCACAGCCCCAGGGCGTACCCGCCGAGCCGCCCGAACATCGCCGGGTCCGGCCGCACCTGGAACTCGACCGCCACCGCCCACGGCACCCCGCCCCCGGCCGGGTCGTCCAGCCGGGCGACCGTGTCCCCGGTCCGGTCGGGGCTGCCGGGGAACGGCACCGCCCGGGTGTCGAGCCACCCGCGGAAGGTGAACGCCCCGGCCGGCAGCCCGAGCGCCCACCCGAGGAACCCGGGCGGGTCGAGCCTGGCCGCGAACCGGCTCGCCTGGTCGTAGACGTTCTGGGCCATGATCCCGCCGGTACGGGCGGCCGCGAGTGTACCCGCCGGCTGCGGGCCGCGTCGAGGCCGTCACCTCGGCGGGGCGAGGCGGGCGCGGATCACCCCGGCGGCCCGGTCGCACTCCTCCCCGGCCGCCCGCACCCACTTCGCCGCGTCCCGCCCCCCGGCCGCCCGGGCCAGCGCCCGCTCGGCCCGCCGCACCGCCCCGCCGACCGCCGCCGCGTCCGGGTCGAGGTCCGGCAGCGTGGTGAACAGCGGCCCGGCCCCGGCCGCGGTCGCGTCCGCCAGCCGGAACCGCTGCTCCGCCTCCGCCCGCAACCCCGCCGCCCCGTCCGCGTCCCCGTCGGCCGCCTTCCGCCGGGCGTCCGCCAGCAGCCTCCCGGCCGCCCGCGCCTCGCCCGCCGCCTCGCCCAGCTTCGTCCCGTCCGGCCCCCGCCCGGCGTCCGCGGCCGCCTCCAGCGCCGCCGCCAACTCGGCCGCCCGGCCCTCCAGCTCGTCCGACCGCGCCCGCTGCTGCGCCGCCGCCCCGGCGTAGTCGCCCTTGAGCCGGCCCACCTCCCGGGCCACCGCCGCCTGCCGCGCCGCCAGGTCCGCGGCCGGCCGGCCGCGCGGGTCTGCGGCCAGCGCCCGCAGCACCCCCGCGGCCCGGCCGGCCGCCTCCATCGCCGCCGCCACCGCCCCGTCGCGCAGAAGGTCGGCGGCGAGGGCGGCGGCCGCGGCCGCCGGCGCCGGGTCGGCCGGCAGTGCGGCATGGGCGGACAACCCGTCGGCCAGCCGCGCCACCTCGGCCGCGAGCGCCCGCTGCTTCGCCTCGACCGGGGCGACCGGGTTGACGTCGGCGGGCCGGGTGGCGCGGCGCACCTCCCCATTCAGGTCGCGGAGCGGGCCGCGGGCGGCGCGGAGCCGGCGCGACAAGTCGGACAGCCCGTCGGCGACTACGCGGGACGGGAGGTAGGCGTCGGCCGCGGCCGGCGGGTCGGCGGCCGGCGGGCGAGGGCCGAGTCCGAACGCGAGGTGCGGGAGGTCGGCGGTCAGCGCGGCCAACTCGTCCAGGGCGACCGCGAGGGCGGCGTGCGCCGCGGCCTGGCGGTCCGGGGCCGGGTGCTCGCGGAGCCGGGCGTACTGCTCGGCGGCCCGCCTCTTGTGAAGTTGCCCCGAAGCCCCGACCCGGGTGAACGCCAGTTCGTCCGCGTCCCACCCGAGCCGACGGGCGGCGTCCGGCTTCGGCGCGGCCCGCCGGTTCGCGGCCAGCCGGCGGAGGCGGTCCAGGTCGGACTCGGCCCCGGACAGGCGGGCGGCGAGGGCGCCGACGTCCTCGGCCGCGGCCCGGAGCTTGGCCGACAGCCCCGGCCCGGCCCCGTTGCGGAACGCCGCCTCGGCCGCCTGCGCCGCCTCCACGGCGTCGGCGAGCAGCCCCACCGCCTCGGCCGGGCGCGGGAGCTGGGCGAGCAGCCGGGCGACCTCCCGCACCTCGGCCTGGGGCGGCTGGAGCTGTTCCGCCGACGGGGCCGGGCCGAGCGCCTCGACCGCCGCGGCGACCGCCCCCATCCGCCGGGCCAACTCCTCGGCCCGCTCGTCGGGCGGGGTGACGTTGTCGAACAGCAGCGCCCGGAGCCGGTCGAACTCCCGCCGGGCCCACGCCTGCGACGCGGCCGAGTCTTGGGGCAGCCCGTCCCGGAGGTCGGCCGTCGCGGCGAGGACGGCCGCGCCCAGCTTGGCCCGGCGGGCGTCCAGCCCCGGCAGGTCGAGGGCGGCGACCGCGGCCGCCTGCCGGGTCTGCCGGTCCGCGAGCGCCGCCAGCTTCGTGTCCGTCGGAAGCCCCGGGGCGCCGCGGAACGCCTGGTCGGCGGCGGCCTGCAGCGACTCCTGCTCGCGGACCAACTTGTCGAACCCGGCCCGCGTCTTCGCCAGCCTTTCCGGCACGGACGGCAGCGTCTCCGCCAGGCGGGCCAGGGCGTCGGCCGCGGCCCGCATCGCCGCGTCGGCGTTCGCCCCGTTCCCGGCCAGGTGCCGGCGGGCGGCGTCGAGCGGGTCGAGCACCCGGGCCCGGACGGTGTCGGCCCCGGGCGGTAGCCGCAGCCCCGCGACCGCCTCCCGCAGCGCCGCCACCTCCGCCCGGACGGCGTCCCGCGCCCCGGCCGGCAGCGCCGAGAACCGGGCCGCGTTCCCGCCGGTCTCCTTCCGGAACCGGGCGAGGAGGTCGTCCTGCCACAGGGCGAGGTGCCGGGCCGCGACCTTCGGGTCGGCCCGCCCGGCGGCCCACTTCCCGAGCGCCTCCGCGGCCGCGTCCAGGCCCTGCGCCAGCCCCTCCATCTCGGTCAGGGCGGCGAACGTGTCCCCGGCGGCGAGCAGGTCCGACGCCCGGCGGAACCCGTCCGCCGCGGGGAGCGTGACGCCGGCCAGCCGGGCCGCGGTCTCGGCCCGGGCGAGCCGGACGGCCGCGTCGGCGGCGAGGGCCGCCCCGCCCGCCGTCGTCGCCTCCAGCAGCCCGGCGCGGGCGGTCGCCCGGAGCTGGGCCGCCGCCTCGTTCAGCCCGCGGACCGCCCCGGCCAGGTCCGCCGCGGCCGCCGCCAGCCGGTCGAACTCCAGCCGGGCGTCCGCGCCGGCCGCCAGCCGGAGCGGCTCGCTCTCGGCCACCAGGGCGCGGAGCCGGGCGAGGAACTCCGCCTTCCGGGCCGGGTCGGCGGCGGCGAGGTCGGCGGCCAGCGCGGCGAGGGACCAGGCGTCGAGCCGGTCGCGGGCGGCCCGGTCGTTCCGAGCGGCGCACTCCCCGATCCGGTCGGCCGCGTCGGCCAGCAGCTTGGCCGCCGCCGCCAGCTCGGCCGCCCGGTCCGCGGGGGTGGCCGGCGCCGCCCGGCGGACGGCCTCGTCGGCACCCCTCAGAAGCCCCTCGGCGTCGCGCAGCCCGGCGGCGACGGGCCGCAGCTCCGGGTTCAACCCGGCCTCGCGGGACGCCCCGGCGAGCGTCCCGGTCGCCGTCCCGATCCCGTCCCGGGCGTTGTTCAGGAGCGACACGTGCTCGGCCGCCAGCTCCGCCGCCCCGTCGGACTCCCGCTGCACCCGGTCCACCCACCCGGCCACGTCGGTCAGCTCGCCCCGCGCCTTGTCGAGGGCGTCCTGGATCGCGTCCCGCCGGCCGGTCACCTCCTGGGCCTCCGGGGGCGGGGCGTCCGGGTCGATGCGGACCACCGCCCACCCGGTCTCGGGGTACGTCGCGTCCTGCGGCGTCAGGGCCTGCTCCGCGAGCTTGCGGGCGTCGGTCACCCGGAGGCGGACCCGCACGGTCTCCCCGACCCGCGCCACCCCCGACGGGTCGAACCGCACCTGCCCGGTCGCCCGCGGGGTGCCGGCCCCGGTCAGCTCGACGTCCTGCCGGCCCGGCTGGACGTCGCCCGGGGCGACCCACTCGACCACGGCGGACCCGACCCCGAGGTCGTCGGCCGCCGCGAACGCGACCCGGAGCGGCACCCCCGGGCGGACCGCCAGCGGCCGCGGCGACAGCCCGGCGACGGCCTCGAACCGCGGGGCGGCGTCCGCCCGCACCCGCACCGGCACCACCGTCTCGGTGCGCAGCCGCTTCCCGTCCCGCTCCGCGACCGTGACCAGCTTCAGCGTCCCGTCCCGGAGCAGCCGGAACGGGGCCGTCCCGGACTGGCGGTCGGCGGCCAGGGCGACGCGGGTCAGCTCGGCCGGGCCGGCCGGGTCGGTGCGGAACTCCAGGTAGGCGTCGGCGGCCGGGCGGGTGAACCGGAGCCGGAACTCGGCCGTCCCGTGCCGGACGCCGTCAGGCGAGACGAAACCGGAGTGGGTGACCTTCGGGGCGGCCGGCGCGTACCCCGGGGGGCGGACTTCGGTGGCGGTGCCCGGGGCGAGGTCGGCCGGGTCGAGGACGGCGACCGGGAACCAGTCGCTCGTCGCCCCGCCGACCTCGACCCGGTACTCGAAGTCGGCCGGGACGGCGGCCCGGGTGGCGTGGAACGCCCCGCCGGCGGCGGCCATCGGGAGGCGGCGCTCGGGGGCGCCGGGGCCGTCCCGGATGACCAGGGTGGCCCGGGGGGCGGGGGCGGCCGGGTCGCCGCCCTCGGCGTAGGCGGTGAGGGTGACCGGGCCGTCCCGGCGGACGACCGGCTCCCCGGAGGTGACGACCACCCGGTACGGGACCGGGGCGGCCTTCTGCCACGGCAGGGCGACCCGGCGGAAGTGGGCGACGGCCCCGGGCAGGAACGCGGCGGCGAGCAGGCAGGCGAGCAGCGACAGGCTCGCGGCGGCGGCCGCCCGGGCGCTGCCGGGGGCCTCCCGGTCGGCGACCGGCTCCCCGCCCCCGGCGAGCGGGCGGAGGACGAGCCGCCACACCAGCACCCCGACCCCGGTCACCCAGACGGCGAGGCCGCAGGCCCGGGCCCACGGCGGGAGTCCGGCGGCGAAGTCGGCGAGGATGGCGGCCGCGGCGACGGCGACGGCGGCGGCGATCACCCAGCACGCCCCGCGGGCCGCCCGCACCCGCCGCACCCGGGCGGACGGGTCGGGGCCGGCGGGCCGGCGGGCGGCGGGGGAGGGGGCCTGGGACATGCACGCTCTCTTGTGGCACAGGTCTCCCGACCTGTGAAGCCAGCACAGGTCGGGAGACCTGTGCCACAAGACACCAACCCGACCCGACCGCCCTCCGCTGAATAAACTGTACCCGCCGCCGGCCCCGCGCGGCAAGCACCCACGTCGCCGCGGATCGCCCGTCTTCCCGTGGCACCGCCGTCCCCGCGGCCGGGCATTTTCTCCGCCCCCGCGCGCAAGACCCGGATTCGTGACCGATAGTTGGGTCCGCCGCCCCGGACCGTGCCCCCGACCGTCATCCGCGAGCGTCCCCATGATCTCACCGGAGCGCCTGGAGTCGATGCAGAAGGACTGGGTCCGGCTGCTGGACCGGTACAAGGTGTCGGCGGCCGACGCGTACCCGGCGTTCGACGTGCTGGCCGCCGCGTACTCCGCCCCGGACCGGTACTACCACAACCTCGAGCACCTGACCGACGTGCTCCGCATCCTGGGCCGGCTGGCCCCCGGGGTCGCCGACCCGCCGGCGCTGCAGCTGGCGGCGTGGTTCCACGACGCGGTGTACGACCCCCGGGCGAAGGACAACGAGGCCCGGAGCGGGGAGCTGGCGGTCGACCTGCTCGGCCCGATCGGGGTGCCGGCGGCGGCCATCGAGCGGGTGGTGCGGCTGGTCCGGGCGACGGCCCACCTGAGCACCGCCGGCCCGCCCGGGGACCGGGACACGGCCGCCCTGCTCGACGCCGACCTGGCGATCCTGGGGGCGGCCGAGGAGCGGTACCGGCGGTACGCGGCGGACATCCGGCGGGAGTACGCGCACGTGCCGGAGGAGGAGTACCGGGCCGGGCGGGCGACGGTGCTCGGGCGGTTCCTGGCCCGCCCGCGGATCTTCACGCACCAGGTGCTGTTCGAGGAGGGCGAGGGCCGGGCCCGGGCGAACCTCGCGGCGGAGCTGAGGGAGCTGGGCGGGTGACGGGCGGGTGTTGACGGTCACGCCCCGCGCTCGGGGGCCGGCGTCTTCACCCCGAAGGGGTGGGACAACGTAGCCCGGGGCGAAGCCCCGGGTCAGCGGGTCCGACCACCGCCCAGCCTGAAGGGCTGGGACAACGCGTGTCGCAGCCCTTCAGGCTGCACAACCCCGCGACCCCGGACCCGGGGCTTCGCCCCGGGCTACGTTGTCCCACCCCTTCGGGGTGAAAACCGGCACCGCCCCCTGACGGCCGGTCGGTCCCCGGCCGGTCACCTCACCGCCTCGACCATGTAGCTCGGGACCATCTTGTTGAAGTCGCCGCCGGCCCGGGCGTTCTCCCGCGTGGCGTTCGAGTTGGTGTACACCTTGATCAGCGGGCCGCGGCGGCCGGTGTGGTCGGTCCCGGTGCCGACGTACACGTCCTCCGACCCGCCGCGCCAGTGGTACCACTCGTCGACCCCGTAGACCTGTGCGACCGCCGCCAGGGTCGCCCCCCGCACCGGCGGCCCGCCCCGCCCGAACCCCCCGACGGTCGCGTCCGGGTCGTCCGTGTACCGGACCGACGCCCACTCCGACTTCTCCAGCCTCTTCGCCCTCCCGAAGTCCTTCTCCAGGCTCTCGATCGTCGCCCCCGCCCCGATCGCCTGGAACTTGGCGTAGGAGATGTTCGCCCCGCCGAGCCGCCCGACGAGCAGCACCACCGCGACGATCGCCCCGACGACCGCCAGCCCGCCGAACACGAGGCCGACGACCAGTCCGGCGCTCGGCCCCCCGCGGCTCTTCCGCTTCGGGCGCCGCCGGGGCCGGTCGTCCTCCTCGTCCTCATCCCTGCGGCGCCGGCCGCGCGGGCGGTCGTCCTCGTCCTCGTCCTCGTCCTCGTCGCGCCGGCGGGTGCGGTTCGTGGCCATCGGGCGCCCTCGGGGGGGTGGAACGAGTATACCACTCCCGGCCGCACCGTTCCGCCCGCGGTGCCCTCTAATGTCGGTACGCCCGCCGCCCGGCGGCCGGCGCCGCACGCGCAGAGGAGACACCCCACATGGACCTGAACCAGTTCACCGAGAAGGCCCGGCAGGCGGTCGCCGACTCGCAGAAGCTCGCCGCCCGGCTCAACCACCAGCAGATCGACGTCGAGCACGTCTTGACCGCCCTGCTCGACCAGGAGAAGGGTCTCGCCCCGGCCATCCTCCAGAAGGCCGGCCTCTCGACCGACGCGGTCACCATCAAGCTCCAGCGGGAGCTGGACAAGCTGCCCCGCGTCACCGGGGACGCCGACCAGCGGCCGACCACCCGGTTCGTCAAGCTGATCGCCGCCGCTGAGGCCGAGGCCAAGAAGCTGAAGGACGAGTACGTGTCGGTCGAGCACCTCCTGCTCGCCGCGACCGACGACACCGGGGCCGCCGGCAAGATCCTGAAGGAGTTCGGCGTCACCCGCGAGCGGCTGCTGTCCGCCCTCAAGGAGGTGCGCGGCAACCAGCGGGTGACGTCGCAGAACCCGGAGGAGACGTACCAGTCGCTGGAGAAGTACGGCCGCGACCTCACCCAACTGGCCCAGAAAGGGAAGCTCGACCCGGTCATCGGCCGGGACGAGGAGATCCGCCGGGTCGTCCAGGTGCTCTCGCGGCGGACGAAGAACAACCCGGTGCTGATCGGAGAGCCCGGCGTCGGCAAGACGGCCGTGGTGGAGGGGCTGGCCCAGCGGATCGTCCGCGGGGACGTGCCGGAAGGGCTGAAGGACAAGAAGATCGTCGCCCTCGACATGGGCGCCCTGATCGCCGGGGCGAAGTACCGCGGGGAGTTCGAGGAGCGGCTCAAGGCCGTCCTCAAGGAGGTCGCCGACTCGAACGGCGGGGTCGTCCTGTTCATCGACGAGATGCACACCATCGTCGGCGCCGGGAAGGCGGAAGGGGCGATGGACGCCGGCAACCTCCTCAAGCCGATGCTCGCCCGCGGGGAGCTGCACTGCATCGGGGCTACCACCCTGGACGAGTACCGCCAGCACGTCGAGAAGGACGCCGCCCTGGAGCGCCGCTTCCAGCCGGTGTTCGTGGACCAGCCGACGGTCGAGGACACGGTCAGCATCCTGCGCGGGCTGAAGGAGCGGTACGAGACGCACCACGGGGTCCGCATCAAGGACGCGGCGCTGGTGTCGGCGGCGGTGCTGTCGAACCGGTACATCTCCGACCGGTTCCTGCCGGACAAGGCGATCGACCTCGTCGACGAGGCGGCGGCCAAGGTGCGGACCGAGATCGACAGCATGCCGACCGAGCTGGACGAGGTGTCCCGCCGCGTCATGCAGCTGGAGATCGAGCGGGAGGCGCTGAAGAAGGAGACCGACCGAGCGTCGCGGGACCGGCTGGAGAAGCTGGAGAAGGAGCTCGGCGACCTGAAGGCCGAGGCCGACGCCCTGAAGGCCCGGTGGCAGGCGGAGAAGCAGGCGGTTCAGCAGGTGCAGAGCGTCCGCACCGAGATCGAGCAGGCGAAGATCGACATCGAGCGGGCGGAGCGGGCGTACGACCTGAACCGGGCCGCCGAGCTGAAGTACGGCAAGCTCCCGGAGTTGGAGAAGAAGCTCGCCGCGGCCGAGGCCGAGGGCGACCGCGCGAAGGACGACAAGCTGCTCAAGGAAGAAGTCGGCGAGGAGGAGATCGCGGCGGTCGTGAGCCGGTGGACCGGGGTGCCGGTCACCAAGCTGCTGGAGGGCGAGAAGGAGAAGCTGCTGCACCTCGGGGACGAGCTGCACAAGCGCGTCGTCGGGCAGGACGAGGCGGTGACGGCGGTGGCCGAGGCGGTGGTCCGGGCCCGCTCGGGGCTGAAGGACCCGAAGCGGCCGATCGGGTCGTTCATCTTCCTCGGCCCGACCGGGGTCGGGAAGACCGAGCTGGCCCGGGCGCTGGCCGAGTTCCTGTTCGACGACGAGCGGGCGATGGTGCGGATCGACATGAGCGAGTACCAGGAGAAGCACACCGTCAGCCGGCTCGTCGGGGCGCCGCCCGGGTACGTCGGGTACGACGAGGGCGGCCAACTGACGGAGGCGGTCCGCCGCCGGCCGTACTGCGTGATCCTGTTCGACGAGATCGAAAAGGCGCACCCGGACGTGTTCAACGTGCTCCTGCAGGTGCTCGACGACGGCCGGCTGACGGACGGGCAGGGGCGGACGGTGGACTTCAAGAACACGATCGTGGTGATGACGTCGAACATCGGGAGCCAGCGGATCCTGCAGTTCAAGGACACGCGGATCGGGGAGGTGTACGACCGGATGAAGGCGGCGGTGCTGGACGAGCTGCGGAAGCACTTCCGGCCGGAGTTCCTGAACCGGGTGGACGAGACGGTGGTGTTCCACGCGCTGACGGAGGCGGACCTGGCGCAGATCGTGGAGATCATGCTGGGCGGGCTGCGGGCGCGGCTGGCGGAGCGGAAGATCGGGCTGTCGCTGACGGACGCGGCGAAGAAGCACCTGGTGGGGCTGGGGTACGACCCGGCGTACGGGGCGCGGCCGCTGAAGCGGACGATCCAGAAGGAGGTGGAGACGCCACTCGCTCGAATGATGTTGAAGGGCGAGGTGCGGGACGGCAGCGCGGTGACGGCAGACTACGACCTGAGCCGCGACCGGCTGTCGTTCGTGGTGTCCGGTGGCGAACCCGGAGCGTAAGCGACGGGGTGGTTGTAAGAACGCGGTGGCCCACCCCGCGCGGGTGGGCCGTCCTCACGCCGAAACCGGTTCCGGCCGTTCCGCCGCCCCGCCGCCCAGCACCGACGCGGGCGGCTGCTTCACCCCCCACGCCAGCCCGACCCGCCGCAGCAGGCAGATGAACCGGTAGCTCGTGTCCAGCTCGTACCACGCGAACCCGTGCCGGGCGGAACTCGGCGCCCGGTGGTGGTTGTTGTGCCACCCGTCCCCCATCGCCAGGTACCCGAGCACCGGGTTGTTCCGGCTCCCCTCCCCGGTCTCGAACCGCCGCGGCCCCCACAGGTGGCCGATCGAGTTCACCGCGAACGTGATCTGGAAGATCAGCACCACGCTCAGGCAGTACCCGTACACCAGCCCCTCCAGCCCGAGCACCGCGAAACACGCCGCCGCCAGCAAGAGCCCCGGCACCATCCACAGCCGGTCCAGCCACACCAACTCCGGGTACTTCCCCAGGTCGCGGGTGAGGTCCGGGTCCGGGTGCATCAGGTCCTGCGAGAACAGCCACCCCATGTGCCCGTGCAGGAACCCGCCGACCACCGGCGAGTGCGGGTCGTGCTCCCGGTCCGAGTGGCGGTGGTGCAGCCGGTGGTGCGCCGCCCACCACAGCGGCCCCTTCTGCAGGGCCGTGCAGCCCATCACCCCGAGCACGAACTGGAACCACCGCGTCGTCTTGAACGACCGGTGCGAGAAGTACCGGTGCAGCCCGACCGTCACCCCCAGCCCGGCCACCCGGGTGACGACGAACACCGCCAGCACCGACCACCAGGTGAACGCGACCCACGGGGCGGACAGCAGGGCGAGGTGGACGGCGACGAGCGGGGACAGCGAGACGGCGATGCGGGTGGCGCGGTACCAGGCCGGCCGGGCGGGGGCGGCCGGCGGGGCGACGACGGAGGTTTGCAAGTCGGCATCCGGGTGGAAGGTGACCCGGGCGACCGGGCGACGGGTCGGCCGTGACCCGCTCCCCGAGTGTATCGGCCGGGCGACGGAGAAACCGTCCCAATTCGCACTTGTTAGCCTGGGCCGCGGGGCCGGTCTGGGCAGGCTGGCGGGGGTGGGGCCTTTACCGCCCCGCGCGCTGAACCCGGTCGGCGGCCGGATAAGATGACCCCGCCCCCGCCAGGAGCCCACCATGCCCGCCGGCCGGACCGCCACCGTCGCCCCGGTCCCCGAAGAGGCCGCGACCGGCAAGGTCGCCGCCGTGTACGCCGACATCAAGGCGACGAAGGGGATCGACTTCGTCCCGAACCTGTGGCGGGTGCTGGCGACGAACCCGGACCACCTGGAGATGGTGTGGTCGCGGCTCAAGGCGGTCATGCACCCGGAGGCGGCCGGGCGGGCGTCGAAGCTCGACCCGCTGACCCGCGAGGCGATCGCTCTGGCGGTCAGCGCCACCAACGGCTGCGCGTACTGCGTGAACTCGCACACCGCCGCGCTGCGGAAGCTCGGCATGGACGCCGAAACCCTCGGCGAGGTGCTGGCCGTGGTCGGGCTGTTCAACACCACCAACGCCCTCGCCGACGGGTACCAGGTCGAGCCCGACATCCTCCCACCCCAGTGAGGCCCCCGTGTCCCGCGTCCTTTCCGCGCTCGCGGTCCTCCTCGCCGCCCCGTGCCTCGCGGCCGACCCGAAGCCGGTCGCGCTCTTCGACGGCAAGACGTTCGCCGGGTGGGAGGGCGACACCGACAAGACCTGGAAGATCGAGGACGGGGCCATCGTCGGCGGGTCGCTCGACGCCGTCGTCCCGCGGAACGAGTTCCTCTGCACGACGAAGACCTACGGCGACTTCGAGCTGAAGGTGGTGTTCAAGCTCACCGGCGACAAGGACAAGGCGAACGCCGGCGTCCAGTTCCGGACCAAGCGGATCCCGAAGCACCACGAGGTGATCGGGTACCAGGCCGACGTGGGCCAGGACTACTGGGGGGCCCTGTACGACGAGAGCCGGCGGAAGAAGGTGCTCGCCAAGCCGGACCCGAAGGTGCTGGAGGCGGCCGTCAAGCGCGACGACTGGAACGAGTACACGATCCGGTGCGAGGGGCCGCGGGTCCGGCTGTGGCTCAACGGCACCCTGACCGTGGACTACACCGAGGCCGACGACACGGTCGACCGCACCGGCGTCATCGGCCTGCAGGTCCACGGCGGGGCGAGGGCGAAGGTGTACTACAAGAGCGTGACGATCGAGGAGCTGCCGGCGAAGAAGTGACCCCGCGGGTGGTAGGGCCGGCTGTGCCGGCCGCCGCGAAGACGGCCGGCACAGCCGGCCCTACCACCCGGCACGCCCCCGCTCGGGACTCACTTCTTCGCGGCGATGTCGTAGCAGAGCAGCACGTCCATGTCGCGGAGGTAGAGCCCGCCGTTCGCGACCACCGGGTGCGGCCACGCCTTCTTGCCCGACCGGTCCGGCTGCTTCAGCCGGCCGTGCTGGGCGTACTCCTTCGGGCTCGCCTCCGCCAGGAACACGTCCCCGGTGTCGTGGGACCGGGCGTACACCCGGCCGTCGGCCAGGCAGACGCTGGCGTTCCCGACCGGCCGCTCGGACCACTTCTCCTTCCCGGTCGCCAGCTCGACGCAGTACAGCCCGGTGTTGGTGCCCGCCCCGTACAGGTGCCCGTCCGCCGCCACCGCCCCGCCGATGCTCGAGGTCAACTGCTTCCCGAAGTACACCTCCTTCGGGTCGGCCCCGGGCTTCAGCTCCAGCAGCGCCCCCCCGCCCCGGCTGGTCGAGGCGAACACCTTGTCCCCGGCCACCACCGGGGTCATGATGTTCGCCCCGGGGTCGACCACCTTCTCGTACTGCCAGAGGAGCTTGCCGGTCTTCGCGTCCACCCCGACCAGCCCCTTGCGGAGGAAGGTGACGTACTGCTTCGCCCCGCCGACCTCGGCCGCCACGACCGACGCGTACTCGGCCGGGTCGGCGGCCGGGGCGGCGGTCTTCCACACCACCTCCCCGGTCATCTTGTCCAGCCCGGCCAGGGCCGCGTCCTTCCCGCCCGGGGTGCAGACGACCACGTCCCCGTCCACCAGCACCGACTCGGAGTACGCCCAGCTCTGCTTGTCCGTCCCGACGACCCCGCCGAGGTCCTTGGCCAGGTCCTTCGTCCACCTCACCTTGCCGTCCGTGCCGAGGCAGGCGAGCTGCCCGGCCGACGCCAGGCAGTAGACCCGGTCCCCGTCCACGGTCGGCGACGACCGGGTCCCGGGGTAGTCGGGGCCGCGGTTCACCCCGACCCCGCCGACGGCCGTCTTCCACACGTCCTTGCCGGTCTTCTCGTCCAGGCACAGGGCGAACTCCTCCTTGCCCCCCGTCGTCTGGACGTACACCCGCCCGCCGGCCACCACCGGGGTCGAATACCCGGGGCCGATGTCGGTCCGCTTCCACCGCAGCGGCGGGCCGTCCGCCGGCCACTCCTTCAGCAGCCCGGTCTCCTTGGAGACGCCGTCCCGGTTCGGGCCGCGCCACTGCGGCCAGTCGGCGGCGGGCGAGAGTGCGAGTGCGAGTGCGAGTGCGAGGGAAGACAGCACGAGTCGGCGGGTCATGGCGGTCCTCGCGGGGGACGGGACAGGCGACGCGGACGCACCCGTTGTACACCAACCACCCCCGATTAGCGACGCTTCGCAGAAGCGTCGCCGCTGAGGTGATCGCATGATGCGTCCGGACTACGTCGTCGTCGGGCAGGGGCTAGCCGGCACCGCGCTGGCGTGGCAGCTGCGCCGCCGCGGGCGGTCGGTGCTGGTGCTCGACCGCGAGAAGGGGGCGTCGGCGTCGCGGGTCGCGGCCGGGCTGGTCACGCCGGTCACCGGGAAACGGCTCGCGAAGTCGTGGCGGTGGGACGAGCTGTACCCCGCCGCGGTCGCGTTCTACCGGGCGGTCGAGGCGGAGACCGGCGCGGCGGTCTTCCACCCGAACCCGGCGCTGCGGCTGTTCGCGTCCGCGGCGGAGCGGGACGAGTTCGACCGCCGCGCCGGCGCGCTCGGGGAACTGGTGCGGCCCGCGGGCGCCACCCCGGAGGCGCTCGCGGCCCCGTTCGGCGGGTTCGAGATGCCGGCGGCCGCCCGGCTCGACGTGCCCCGCTACCTCGGCGTCTCTCGGGAGCACTTCCGCCGGCACGGGGCGTACCGCGCCGCCGACGTGGACCCGGCGAGTGACATCGCGTTGACACCGGACGGGGTGCGGCTGCCGCGGCTCGGCGTCGAGGCCGGCTGCCTGGTGTTCTGCCGCGGGTTCGCCCCCGCCGCCGACCCGTGGTTCGGCGCCGTCCGGTTCCACGCGGCGAAGGGCGAAGTCCTGACACTGCGGATCCCGGGACTCGCCGAGGAGCGCGTGGTCCACCGCGGGGTGTGGCTCGCCCCCGTCGGCGGCGACCTGTTCCGCTGCGGGGCGACGTACACCTGGGACCCGCTCGACGCCGAGCCGACGGCCGCCGGGCGGGCCGAGATCGAGGGGCGGGTGCGGGCGTTCCTCCGGCCGCCGTTCGAGGTGGTCGGGCACGACGCCGCGGTCCGCCCGGTGGTCGACGCCGGGTTCCCGGCGCTCGGCCGGCACCCCGTGTTCCCGCAACTGGCGTACTTCAACGGGCTGGGGTCGAAGGGGGCGCTGCTCGCCCCGTTCTTCGCCGACCAGCTCGCCGCGGCGCTGACCGGGGGCGGCGAGGTCGAACCGGCGGTAGACGTGCGGCGGCATCTGGTGCCGGGGCCGCTCGCGGGGTAGGATTGCGCACGCTTCTCCGAAGCGTCGCTAACCGGAGCCTCGATGACTGCCACCCGCCGCCAGTTCCTCGCCGCGTCCGCGGCCGCCGCCACCGCCCCGGGGGCGTTCGCCGCCGGCGACGACCTGATCCGGGTCGGGCTGATCGGGTGCGGGGACCGCGGCACCGGGGCCGCCGTCAACGCCCTCCAGGCGGACAAGAACGTCAAGCTCGTGGCGATGGCCGACGCCTTCCCCGACCGCCTCGCCGGCAGCCTCGCCGCCCTGCTCGCCAAGAAGGCCGTCGCCGACAAGGTGGACGTCAAGCCGGACGCCCGGTTCGTCGGGTTCGACGGCTACAAGGACGTGATCGAGCGGTCCGACGTGGTGCTGCTGACCACCCCGCCGCAGTTCCGCCCGCTCCACCTGAAGGCGGCGGTCGAGGCGGGGAAGCACGTGTTCGCCGAGAAGCCGTGCGCCGTCGACGCCCCCGGGGTGCGGTCGGTGCTGGCGTCGTGCGAGGCGGCGAAGAAGAAGGGGCTGTCGGTGGTGTCCGGGCTGTGCCTGCGGTACGACGCCAGCTTCCGGGAGTGCGTGAAGCGGATCCGCGGCGGGGCGATCGGGGACGTGGTCACGGTGTTCGCGAACGACTACCGCACCGGGCGGTGGGCGAAGCCGCGGCAGCCGGACTGGTCGGACATGACGTACCAGATGCGGAACTGGTACAACTTCACCTGGCTGTCCGGGGACTTCAACGTCGAGCAGCACGTCCACTTCCTCGACGTGGGCGCGTGGGTGATGGGCGACGCGTACCCGGTCCGGGCGATGGGGATGGGCGGCCGCGGGGTGCTGGCCGGGGCGGAGTACGGGAACGTCTACGACCACTTCTCGGTGGTGTACGAGTACGAGGGCGGCGCCCGGCTGGTGAGCAGCACCCGCCAGCAGCCGGGGACGAAGGCGGACATGAGCGCCGCCGCGCTCGGCAGCAGGGGCCGGGCGAACTTGTCCGAGAAGGCCGGCGGGATGTGGATCAAGGGCGCTAACGGCTGGGAGTTCGACGGCCCGAACCCGAACCTGTACCAGCAGGAGCACGACGAGCTGTTCGCGGCGGTCCGGGCCGGGAAGCCGGTGAACAACGGCGAGTACATGGCGAAGAGCACGCTCTTGGCGATCATGGGCCGGATGGCGGCGTACACCGGGCAGCAGGTGACGTGGCAGATGGCGCTGAACTCGAAGGAGGACCTCACCCCGCCGAAGTGGGACTGGGACGCGAAGCTGCCGGAGGCCCCGGCCGCCGTCCCGGGGGTGACGAAGTTCAGCTGAGGTCCTGTGGGCGAGGCACTCCTGCCTCGCCGCGGTCGGGCGAGGCAGGAGTGCCTCGCCCACGGATCACTTCTTCGCCGGCCACACCACCCGGCCGGGCGTCGTGGTGCGGACGCTGTACAGCGTCCCGCCGCCGGTGACGTACAGCGTCTTCAGGTCGTCCCCGCCGAACGCGCAGTTCGTCACCTCGTCGGTCGGCACCCCGACGAACGCCAGCAACTTCCCGGTGTCGGGGTCGAGGACGTAGACCCCGCCCTTCACCTTGTCGTCCGGCTCGGCCGGCGGGTTCGGCTTGTTCAGCCCGGCGGCGACGTACAGCCGGCCCTTCGCGTCCTGCTTCACCCCGTCCGGCCCGCGGCCCTTCCCCCAGTCGTACAGGAGCTTCCGGCTCTTCGGCTCGACGGTGCCGTCGGCCTTCAGGTCGAACCGGTACAGCTTCCGCGCCCCGCCGGCGGCGTCGTTGTTGTTGTCCGCGACGAACAGGTACTTGTCGTCGGCCGACACCAGCACGCCGTTCGCCCGCTCCACCTCGCGGCCGACTACGGGGTGGACGGTGCCGTCGGGGTCGATGCGGTACACGCCCTCGACGGTGTTCCCCTTGTCGTCCACCTGCTGCAGGTCGGTGCGCGGGCCGTACCGCGGGTCGGAGAAGTAGACGCGGTTCTTGCCGTCGATGGTGAGGTCGTTCGGCGTGTTGTACTTCTTCCCGCCGAACGCGTCGGTGAGGACGGTCCGCTTGCCGTCGCGGTCGATCCGGCTGACGACGCGGGCCTCGGGTTCGCAGCAGACGAGCCGGCCGTCGCGGTCGAACAGCAGCCCGTTGGTGCCGGCCTTCTCGCGCCACACTTTCTTGGTGCCGTCGGGGGCGAGTTGGTGGATGCCCTTCGCGCCGCTGGTGAGGACGCCGAGTTTCGGGTCCCACGCCGGCCCCTCGCCGCCGGCCCCGTCGGCGGACAGCGGGACGAGCTTCGCCCCCGGCTCGAAGACCGGCTCGTCCTCCTTCGCCTTGAACCCGAGCAGCAGCAGTACCGTGGCCGACTCGGCGTGGTTCAGGAGCGCCAACCGGTCGCGCTTCCCGAGCAGCCGGTAGGCGTTCTCGGCCGGGCGGTAGTAGGTCTGTTGGAGGACGCCGGACGCGGCCTTGCCGTCGCCCTCTACGCTGCCAGCGATCACCACCCGCTTCGGGGCGCAAAGGGCGGCGAGGTGGGCGACGTCGCCCACCTCCGGGAGCAGCCGCGGGGCGAGCACCCCGAGTCGCTGCCCCGCGTACGGCACGCCCGTGTCGAACCTCAGAAGTGACTCGGTCGCGACGACGGCCCCGACCCGGTCGTCCAGGGCGGCGGTACACAGGGCCACCAGCCCGGCCGGCCCTTGGCCGATCACGGTCACGTCCTTCGCCGGGGCGCCGTCGAGTTGGCCGAGCGCGTCTAGCAACCGGGCCACATCGAACGCCCACTGCCCGAGCAGCGGCCGGCCGAGCCAGAGGGCCCACTCGGCCGAGTTGTGGTCGGGCGCGCGGCCGACCCGTTCCGACCCGACCGCCTGTCCCCCGGTCGCCCGCAGATCGAGGGTCACCACCGTCGCCCCGTCCGCCTTCAGGGCGGCGTACAGGGGTCCCTTGCGGGCGGCCTCTGCCCCCCCGAGGTCCAGCAGGACGACGGGCGGCCCCTTCCCGGGTTCGATGGTCGCGGCCAGGGTGATCCCGGGCTCCGGTGTGAACGTCACCACCCGCCCCCTGCCCTCGACTTTGGCGGCGGTCTTTGGCCAGTCCTGTCGGGGGGCCGGGAACCCGCCGAGGGCTCGGTCGCGGAGGGCGGTGCGCATTCCGCCGGCCGCCTTCGCCCATGCGTCGGCCGTACCCGGTTCGGCCCGTGGGACGAGAAGGTCCGCACCCGCCCGGGCGGCGAACTCCGGGATTGTCATGAAGTCCTTCGGCCGGGTGTCGCCGGGGTAGCAGCGGAGGTCTTCCGGGTTCTCCGTCTTGATCTCGGGGTCCGGGATCGGGTCGCCCTTCCCCTCGCCCTTCAGGTGGAGCGTCATGAACCCGTACATCGCCTCCCGCATCGCCTTGCTGTACCCGTGCGGCTCCTCGAACACCGAGTGCCGCACGTGGTCCGGCTTGCCGAGCACCTTGAACACCGGGGCCGCCAGCGCCAGCGACTTCTTCGCCTCCCCCACCGAGAACTGGATGCTGTCCTTCGTCCCGTTGATGACCATCAGCGGCCGCGGGGCGACCAGCCCGAGCACCGCCCACTCCTCGGTGAACCGCAGCGCCCCCGGCACCACCTCGCACATGCAGCACGCGACCCCGAGGTACGCCTGGTAGTTCCCGACCGAGCACACCGGCACCACGCACTTGAACCGCCGGTCCCACGCCCCGGCGTACATCGTCTGGTTCCCGCCGCCGCTCTCCCCGGTGATCCCGATCCGGTCCTTGTCCACCTCGGGGCGGGTCTCCAGGTAGTCGACGGCCCGCGTGTTCTCGTACACCTGCAACCCGGACAGCGGCAGCCCGACCGGCAGGAGCGTGGCGGCGGTCATGTCCCCGTGGTACTCGCCGAGCGCGGTGCCGACGCCGCGCTCCCCGGCCCCGAACGCGTCGACGCACAGGACGACGAACCCGAGCTTCGCCGCCCCGATGCACCGGGCCTGCACGGACGGGTCCTGCTTCGCCCCGCGCGAGTGCCCGTGGACCTGGAGGATGGCCGGGGCCGGCTTCTTCTTCGCCGCGTCCGGGACGTACAGGTTCGCGGTCATGCGGACGCCGGGCCGGGTCTGGAAGGTGACCTTCTCGACCGTGTACCCGTCGCGCTTCAGCGGGTCGCCGTGTTGTTGGGGGTCGAGCGGGCACGGCTTCGGCAGGAAACAGGCTTCGCCGCCCCACGCCCGGAGCAGGTTCGCGCGGAGCGCTTCCGCCTGCTTCGCCCACTCGTCGGCGGTGGCCGGCGGCTTGTCGCTCTTCCGCAGCTCCGCGGCCTGCTTGCGGACGAACTCGAGGTACTGCTTGTTCGGCGGCACCTCGTCCGCGGCCGGGGCGGGGGCGGCGAGGAGGAGGGCGGCGAGGGGTGCGAGTCGGGACATGGGTCACCGGCGGCGGGTGGGGCGTGACGGACAGTGTGGCCGGCGGGGCGGCCGGAGGCAACGGGGTACCTGCCCGGCCGGCCGATCTCGCCCCGCCGTCCTCACCTCCCCCCGGCCCGCCGCGCCGCGGTCACGCCTCGCCGAGGTCGCCGGACACGTCGTTGCCAAAGAACACGGCCAGCGGGTCGGCGGCCGCCACCCCGCCCGGGGCGAGGAACAGCCCGCCGCCCTCGCCGGCCTGGTTGAAGGCCACGACGGTGCCGCGGACGGTGAGGGTCGGGGTCCCCTCCGGCGCCGGCGGGCCGACGAAGATGCCGCCGCCCTGGCTGACGTCGCCGGCCGCCTCGTTCAGGACGAGGACCGAGTCGGACAGGGTGCCGACCGACCCGCCGACGGTGAACACGGCCCCGCCCTGAGCCACCCCGCCCGCCGGGGCGACCGCCCGGTTGCCGACGAACACGCTGCCGCGGATGTCCCAGTCGGTGGCGAACAGCCGCACCGCGCCCGCCTGGCCGGCCCCGCCCGCGCCTCCCGTCCCGCCGTCGCCCCCGGCCCCGCCCGCCCCGCCGACCGACTCGTTCCCCTGGAACAGGCTGCCGCCGACCGCGAGCGCCCCGCGGACCAGGACCCCGCCGGTCAGGGCCGTGGGGGTGCGGGTGCTCGAGATCGCCCCGCCGGCGCTCGTGCCCCCGGTGCCGCCGTTCCCGCCCGCCCCGCCGGCGCCGCCGGCCCCGCCGGTGCTCACGTTCCCGACGAACGTGGTGCGGACGACGGTGAGGGACGAGCTGCCGCTGTTGATCGCCCCGCCGGTGGACGACAGCCCGCCGGCGCCCCCGCCGCTGCCGCCGCTCGCCCCCGCCCCGCCGGCCCCGCCCGTGCCGGCGGTCGCCCGGTTCCCGACGAAGGTACTGTCGGTCACGGTCATGGTCGAGGGGGCGAACGGCACCAGGAAGCTGATCCCCTCGTTCCCGACGGCCCCGCCGATGCCCGCCCCGGCGGTGCCGCCGGCCTGGCCCGGCCCGCCGTCGGCCCCGTCCCCCCCGCGGGCCTCGTTGCCCGCGAACACGGCCCGCGAGATCGACGCCCGGCTCCCGCCGGCGCTGACCAGGGCGCCGCCGAGGCCGTTCCCCTGGACCCCGGGGCCGGCCCCGAGGGCGGTCGTCGCCCGGTTGCCGGTGAACGTGCCGCCGTCGACCACCAGGGTCGACCCGCCCTCGTTCGCCACCGCCCCGCCGGCCCCGCGGATCGTCCCGGCCGCCACGTTCCCCGTGAACGTCCCGTCGGTGATCACGAGCGTCCCGCCGAAGACGTTCGCGACCGCCCCGCCCACCGCGATCGGGCCGACCGCCTGGTTGTTGGCGAAGGCGACGCCGGCCAGGGTGACCCGGGCGCCGGTGTTGAGCAGCCCGCCGCCCGCGGTGACCGCCCCGAACGGGCCGTCCGCGGTCGGGCCGGTGGCCCGCCCGGCGGCGACCGTCAGCCCGCGGATCACCACGTCGGTCGCGGCCCCGCTGACGTTGAAGACGCGACTCGCCCCGCCGCCGCTGACCGTCAGCCGGCCGGACCCCGGGCCGGCGAGGAGGAGGTCGTCGGTGACGGCCAGCTCGCCGGAGGTGAGGGTGACGGTGCCGCGGACCCGGGGGGCGACGAGGATCACGTCGGCCCCGGGGGCGGCGTTGGCGTCGAGGACGGCCTGGCGGAGGGACCCGGCCCCGGCGTCGGCCAGGTTGGAGACGGCGAACACGGCCGGGACGGTGCGGGGGTCCAGCCCCTCCAGCCGGGGGGCGAACCGGTTGCGGAGCGGAGACGCGGACGACATGGCAAAACCCTCCACCCTGGGAGCGGTCTGCGGTCAGCAAGCGTGAGAAGACCCGCTGTGCACCGCAGACGGCGGAGGAATTGCGCGGCGCGTGACAGGAAGATGACGTGCCAACCGGGACGGGACCGTCAGTCGAGCAGCTCGCCCATCTCCTCCTTGAGCCGCCGCAGCACCCGCGACTTCGCCTGCCGCACCGCCGCCGGGGTCACCCGCAGCTCCTCGGCCACGGCCGCGGTCGGCCGGCCGTCGATCACCGCCCGCCAGAACATGTGCCAGGTCCGCTCCTCGAACTCCCCGCGGACCTGCTCCACCGCCCGCCGGTACCACCGCCCGACCTCCCGCTCCTCGTCCGCCGCGGACTCCGGCAGCGGGTCGGCCAGGTCGTGCAGCCGCCCCAGCGCGTCGGACCCGCCCTCCGGCTGCGGCCGGCCCCGGTTCCGCCGGAAGTACACCAGCACCTGGTTCCGGGTGACCCCGCGGAGCCAGCCGCGGAAGCTGTCCCCGGGGCGGTCCCGGCGGAACCCGCCGAGGCCGGCGGCGACGGCCGCGAACACCTCCTGGGTCAGGTCCTCGACGTCCGCGTCCGGGCAGTGGGCCTGGCGGCACCAGAACACGACGAGGGGGCGGTACAACGTGGTCAGGCGGTCCCACGCCGGCGGGTCGTTCGCCTGGGCGCGGCGGAGCAGGCTCAGCGACGTCACCTGCCCGCGGTCCTTCTCGTCGCTCATGCGGGGTTCTCCGGCCTCGCCGGGCGGCCGCGCGTCACAGCCGGCGCAATCTGGGGTAGTGTAACCGGCACCACGAGTTGGGGCCACGCCCGGGCCGGGCGGGGGGGCGAGATGCCGAGCCGCGACTGCGTCAGCACCGAGGACCTGCGGGCGTACCTGGTCGGCGACCTCTCCGACCCCCGGGCGGCGGCCGTCGGCGCCCACCTGGAGGGTTGCCCGGCGTGCGAGTCGGCCGCCCGGGACCTGGACGACCTGGCCGACCCGCTGATGCGCTCCCTGCGGCGGGCGCTCGGGCCCGGCCCGAGCCCGCCCACGCTCCCGGACCGGACCCGGGGCAGCACCCTGTCGGAACGAGGGCCGACCCGGGCCGCCGGGCCGCGCCCGGAGCCGGCCGGCGAGGTCCGGGCGCTGCTCCACCGGCGGCTGCGGCTCATCTGCCTGCTCTTCGTGCTCGGGTGGGGGCTCACCTGGGCGCACAAGTTCTTCCGGCTGCCGATGACCCCGGACACCGTCTGGTGCGTCATGGTGCCCGGCGGGGTGGTGCTGGCGTTCTGCGTGGCGGTCGCGGCGGCCCTGTCGGGGCCGAGGCGGTGGTCCCTCCGGTGGCTGCGCGGGTTCGAGCTGGTCGGGTACTCGGTCACGCTGGCCTTCCTCCTGTGGGAGAACTACTTCACCGTCTTCCGCCCCGGGGACGCCGGCGGGTGGGTCCACCGGTACGCCGGGCGGGACGTGTCGGAGATGAGCACCCTGGCCCGCCACCCGAGCGTCCTGTGGTGCATGATGATCGTCGGGTACGGGATCTTCGTGCCGAACACCCTGGGCCGGTGCGCGGCGGTGACCGGGAGCTTCGCCGCCGCGGTCCTGGTGGTGAACCTGGTCGGCGGGCTGCGGGCGGACGGGGTCCCGGGCGGCCACCTGGTCAGCTACCTGGGCGAGCTGGCGACCTGGCTGGTGGTGGCGGTCGGGTACGCGGTCTACGGGTCGCACAAGATCAGCACGCTGCGGCGGGAGGCGCTGGAGGCCCGGCGGCTCGGCCAGTACCGGGTCCGGCACCGGCTCGGGGCCGGGGGGATGGGCGAGGTGTACCTGGCCGAGCACGTCCTGTTGCGCCGCCCGTGCGCCCTGAAGCTGATCCGCCCGGAGGGGGCGGGCGACCCGACGGCCCTGGCCCGGTTCGAGCGCGAGGTGCAGGCGATGGCCACCCTCACCCACCCGAACGTGGTCGAGATCTTCGACTACGGCCGGGCCGACGACGGCACCTTCTACTACGCGATGGAGTACCTGCCCGGCCTCAGCCTGGAGCAGCTGGTGGGGCGGTACGGCCCGGTCCCGGCGGGGCGGGCGGTCCACTTCCTGCGGCAGGTGTGCGGGGCGCTGCAGGAGGCCCACGCCGCCGGCCTGGTGCACCGCGACGTCAAGCCCGGGAACGTCCTGGTCTGCCGCCGCGGCGGCCGGGACGACGTGGCCAAGCTGCTCGACTTCGGGCTGGTGCGGGCGGCCGGCCCGGCCGGGCGCGGCGAGCAACTGACCCGGGACGGGGCCACCCCCGGGACGCCGGCGTACATGTCCCCGGAGCAGGCCGCCGGCCGGGCGGACGTGGACGCCCGGAGCGACCTGTACAGCCTCGGGGCGGTGGCCTACTTCCTGCTGACCGGCCGGCCCCCGTTCGTCCGCCCGAGCGCGGTCCAGACCCTGGCCGCCCACCTCGGGGAGCCGGTCGTCGCCCCGGACCGGGTCCGGCCGGACGTCCCGGGCGACCTCCAGGCGGTGGTGCTGCGCTGCCTGGAGAAGGACCCGGCCCGCCGGTACCCGGACGCGGACGAACTCGCCCGGGCGCTGGCCCGGTGCGGGGCCGACCCGTGGACCCCGGAGCAGGCCGCCGCCTGGTGGCGCGACCACCCGGCCAGCGACCCGACCCGGACCGGGGACGGTGGTTCCGGCCACGGTTAGCGACGCGCCGCGAGCCGGCCGCAGGGGGTAGATGTGAACGACACCGCGTAGCCCTTGAATCGGGGGAGCGGTCTGCGGTGGGAAACGACGGCCCGGCGGCGCGCAGGCCGTGGCGCCGCCGGGGGTGCCCGCGACACGATGTCGCGGGTCCGCGGGCCGGCGGGGGTGCCGCCGGCCCGCGTCGGTCGTCCGGGTCACGCGTCGACGAGGATCCCGAACACGTTGTCGTCGCCGGTGGAGGCGCCGTTGAGCAGGATGGCGGTCGGCGGGTCGGCGGACGCGACCCCGCCCGGGGCGACGTAGACCCCGCCGCCCAGGCCCGGCCCGTCGCCGGTCCCGCCCTCCCCGCCGGCGGCCCGGTTGAGCGCGACGAGGCTGCCCCGGAGGGCGACGGTCGTCGTGCCGAACGCGGTTGCGGGACCGTTGAAGACGCCGCCGCCCAGCCCGCTGCCGCCGGTCGTGCCGTCCCCGCCGACCGCCCGGTTCCGCAGGACCGCCGAGCCGGTGACGGTGAGCACCCCGCCGTTCTCGTTCGAGAACCCGCCGCCCTGGCCGGTCCCGCCGGTCGCGGTGCCGGCCCCGCCGACCGCCCGGTTGCCGGTCAGCGTGCTGTCGGCGACGGTGGTGGTCGCGGTGAACCCCGACCCCGGCGGCGCCTGGAAGGCCACGAAGTTCTGGATCCCCCCGCCCCGGCCGACGCCGCCGGTCGCGCCGGCCCCGCCGGTCGCCCGGTTGCCGACGAACGTGCTGTGGCTGACCGACAGGGTGGTGTTCCCGAACCGGGCGGCGTTGGCGACGGCCCCGGCGGCCCCGAACCCGCCGGCGGCACCGGGGGCGGCGCCGCCGGTGGCCCGGTTGTCGCGGAACGTGCTGTGGCTGATCGACATGGAGCTGTTGTCGTTCTGGATCGCCCCGCCGACCCCGCCGCCGCCGACGGCCCCGCCGGCACCGGCCGCCCCCCCGACCGCCCGGTTGTCGACGAACGTGCTGCGGCTGACGACGGCCGAGGCCGGCGGGCCGCCGTCGAGCGAGAACGAGCAGATGGCCCCGCCGATCCCGGCGGTGCCGGGGCCGCCCGGGTTGCCGTCCGCGCCCAGGGACTGGTTGCGGGCGAAGGTGGTGCGGAGGACGGTGAGGGAGCCCGAGTTGTAGACCCCGCCGCCGAAGGCGGCCACGGCGGGGGTCGCCGTCGCCGCCGGGAGGCCGACGACCACGTTGTCGGACACGACGGCGTCGGTCAGGATGAGGCTGCCGTCGTTCCGGATGCCGCCGCCGCGGAGCAGGCCGTTGCCGCGGGTGACGGTCAGCCCGTCGATCACCACGTCCGCCCCGGCGGCGATGTTGAACACCCGGCTGAGGTCGCTGCCGCTGACCGCCAACCGGTTGGCGCCGGTGCCGGCGATCAGCACGTCGTCGGTCAGCCCCAGCTCGCCGGAGGTGAGGGCGATGGTGCCGCGGAGGCCGCGGGAGAAGGCGATGACGTCGGCCCCGGGGGCGGCGTTGGCGTCGAGGACGGCCTGGCGGAGCGACCCGGCCCCGGCGTCGGCCAGGTTCCCGACGGTGAACACGGCCGGGACGGCGCGGGGGTCCAGCCCCTCCAGCCGGGGGGCGAACCGGTTGCGGGACGAAGTCGCGGACGTCATGGCGGAGCCCTTTCATCGGGGAACGGTCTGCGACAGGGAGACGACGGCCCCTTCGGCGCGCAGACCGTGCGCCGTGGGGGTCCGGCCGGCGGGTCGCCCGCCGGCCGCGTCGGTCGTGTGGGTCAGATCTCGCCGAGGTCGCCGAACACGTCGTCGACGAGGACGGTGAGCGGGTCGGCGGCCGCGACCCCGCCCGGGGCGAGGAACAAGCCGTCGCCTTGGCCGGAGCCGCCGTCGGCGCGGTTGAGGGCGACGACGCTGCGGAGGAGCGTGAGGCTCGCCGGCCTGATCGGGACCGCCCCGCCGTTGAAGAGGCCCCCACCCTGGCCGTCCACGCCGTTGCCTTCGCCGCCCGCGCCGCCGGTGGCCCGGTTCAGCGCCACCAACGAGTCGGAGACGGTGAGAACGCCCCCGTTGAGGTTGGCGATGCCGCCGCCCTGGCCGTTGCCGCCCGTAGTGCCGGCCCCGCCGACGGCCTGGTTGCCGAGGAGCGTGCTGCGGGCGACCGTGGCGGACGCGATCACGGTGGCGGTAGGCGGGAGCCCGCCGAACACGAAGTTCGCGACCGCCCCGCCCCGGCCGTCTTGCGCGGTGAGGCCGGTGCCGGCCGCCCCGCCGACGGCCCGGTTGTTCGTCAGCGTGCTGTGATCGACGGAGAGGATCGCGTCGCCGACGCGGGCGACGTTCGCGATGGCCCCGCCCGAGCCCGCGCCGAAGCCGCCGGGAACGCCATTCTCAGACCCGCCGACGGCCAGGTTGTTGTGGAAGCGGCTGTGGCTGACAGTGAGCGCGCCCACGGCGTTCATGATGGCACCGCCGATGCCGGCACGGCTGGCGCCGGATCCGGCCGCGCCGCCTACGGCCTGGTTGTCGAGGAAGGTGCTGTGGCTCACGGCGGCCGTGGCCGGTGAGCCGGGCGGCCCGGCGTTCATGATGGCCCCGCCGAGCGCGGAGCTTCCGATGCTGCCCGGGGTGCCGTCCGCCCCGATGGACTGGTTGGAGACGAAGAGGCTGTGGCGAACGGTGAGCGTTCCCGTGTTGAAGACGCCGCCGCCGAAGGCGTCCACGACGGCGCCGAGGGTCGCGCCCGCGACCCCATCGGCCCGGTTGTCCGACAGGACGGCGCGGGAGAGGGTCAGGGCGCCGGCGTTGAGGATGCCGCCGCCCTGCCCGGCGGCCCGCCCGCGGGTGACGGTCAGGTCGTCGATGGCCGCGGTCACCCCGGCGGCGATGTTGAAGACCCGGCTGGCGCCGCCGCCGCTGACCGCGAGCCGGGCGGCGCCCGGGCCGTCGATCCGCAGGTCGTCGGTGATCGCCAGCTCCCCGCTCGTCAGGGCGACCGTGCCCCGGACCTGGGGGGCGAACCGGATCACGTCGGCCCCGGGGGTGTCGTTGGCGGCCGTGATCGCCGCCCGCAGCGACCCGGCCCCGGCGTCGGCCAGGGTGTGGACGGTGAACACGGCCGGGACCGTCCGGGACTCCAGGTCCTCCACCCGGGGCGCGAACCGCGGGCCGCGATACGAAGACAGAGACGACATGATGCAATCCTCCACCCGTGGGTGGTCTGCGAATGTCAACGACGGCCCCTTCGGCGCGCAGACCGTGCGCCGCGGCGGTGCCGGGCCGGCAGGGGACCCGCCGGCCCGCGTCGGTCGTGCCGGTCAGAGGTCGCCGAGGTCGCCGACCACGTCGTTGGCGAGGAAGACGGTGAGCGGGTCGGCGACCGCGACCCCGCCCGGCGCGAGGAACAGGCCGCCCTGGCCGGACCCGCCGTCGGCGCGGTTGAGGGCGACGACGCTGCGGAGGAGCGCCAGGGTCGGGGTGCCGAGCGGGGCGGGGCCGCCGTTGAAGATGCCGCCGCCCTGGCCGTCGCCGCCGCCGTCCCCGCCGTCCGCCCGGTTCAGGGCGAGCAGCGAGTCGGACACGGTGAGGGCGCCGTTCAGGTTCGCGATCCCGCCGCCCTGGCCGGCCCCGCCGACTGTTCCGGGCCCGCCGACGGCCTGATTGCCGAGGAGCGTGCTGCGGGTGACGGTGGCGGTGGCGGTCACGGCGACCGGGAGGGGGGCCGCCGCGGACACGAAGTTCGCGATCGCCCCGCCGCGGCCGGCCTGCGGGACTGTGCCGGCGCCGGTCGCCCCGCCGGCCGCCCGGTTGCCGGCGAACGTGCTGTCGCTCACCGCCAGGGTGGCGCTGCCGGCGAAGGCGCCGTTCGCGATCGCCCCGCCCGCGCCGAACCCGAGGGCGCCCGCGCCGGCGGCCCCGCCGGCCCCGCCGACCGCCTCGTTGTCGCGGAACAGGCTGTGGCGGACGGTCAGGCTGCCGGTCGCGTTCAGGACGGCCCCGCCGAGGCCGGCGCGGGTGGCGGCGGCCCCGGCCCCGGCCGCCCCGCCGACCGCCCGGTTGCCGACGAACGTGCTGTGGCTGATGTCGGCCGCGGCCGGCGCGGCCGGGGTCCCGGCCGACATGATCGCCCCGCCCAGGCCGGTGCTGCCGGGGCCGCCCGGGTCGCCGGCCGCGCCGAGCGACTGGTTCCCGACGAAGACGGTGTGCCGGACGGTGAGGGTCCCGGTGTTGCGGATGCCGCCGCCCATCGCGTCCACGGTGGGGGTCGCGCCCGGGAGGCCGACGACCACGTTGTCGGACACGACCGCGTGCGACAGGGTGAGGGTGCCGGCGTTCCGGATGCCGCCGCCCTGCAGGAGGGCGCGGCCGCGGGTGACGGTCAGGTCGTCGATCGCCACGTCCGCCCCGGCGGCGATGTTGAACACCCGGCTGGTGTCGTTCCCGCTGACGGCCAGCCGGCCGGCCCCGGGGCCGTCGATCCGCACGTCGTCGGTGATCGCCAGCTCCCCGCTGGTCAGGGTGACCGTGCCGCGGGCCGCCGGGGCGAACCGGATCACGTCGGCCCCCGGGGCGGCGTTGGCGTCGAGGACGGCCTGGCGGAGGGACCCGGCCCCGGCGTCGGCCAGGTTCCGGACGGTGAACGTGGCCGGGACCGTCCGGCCCTCCAACCCCTCCAGCCGGGGCGCGAACCGCAGGCCGCGATACGAAGACAGAGACGACACGGCGAAACCCTCCACCCGGATGGCGGTCTGCGAAAAGTCAACGACGGCCCCGCGGCGCGCAGACCGTGCGCCGTGTGGTGCCGGGCCGGTGGGGGGCTTGCTTGGCGGCTAGGACCCCACCGGCCGCCTCCGTTCCGTCGAGCCGTTCGCCCGCTTCCCGTCTCCTCCGTCACGGCTTGGCGCGCCGGAAGACCAAGTAGTTGCGGCCGTCGCCCGGCTTCGTGGCGAACTCCGCCGCCCGGGGCTCTCCGCTGTTGAGGTACTTCAGCGTGTCCCCCTCGACGGCGTAGATCGACGTCGCCGTGACCCCGGTGTTGCCGCCCTCCGAGATCCGGAGGTCGATGGCGTTGAGCTTCTCCCCCACCCCGATGACGGTGACCGTGCCCCCCTGGGACAACCGCCCGCCGACGTGGATCGACCACTTGTCGCCCGCGAACGTGAAGGTGTGGCGTGCGTCCTCACCCTTGATGAGCCGGCCGTCCGCGTGGTAGGTCACGAGCGACCACGTCCCCTGCAATTCCTCCAGCGCCTTCTTCGTGGCGGCCGCGCGGGCGCGGCCGGTCACGACCCGGATGATCCGCACGGCCCGGTGCCGGGTCTCGGGGTCGTCGTCGGAGTTCGCGGCCTTCCGCAGGGCGCTCAGGGCCGGCTCGCCGGCGGCTTCCAGCGCCTGGCTCGCCTCCTCGCGCCTCGCGTACTCGTCGTGGCCGAGCTGCCTGACGAGCGCCGCGATCCGCCCCGCTTCCTCCGCCGGGTCGGCGACGGCGGGGGGTGACCCGGCCAGCAGCAGGGCGACGGCGGTCGTGTGCGGGCGCATGTTCCACTCCGAAGCTTCCGACACCGGGGACGGCACAGGCCGGCGGGAGTAAGTCGGGCGGCCGGAAACCCGCCGCGGAACCTCGCCCGCCGCCGTCACGGCTTGCCCGGCGGCTGACCCTTCCCGTCCGGTTGAACCTTCGCGAGCAGCGCCGCGACGTCGGCCCAGAAGGCTTCACACGCCGCCCGCTCCGCCTCCGGTAACTCGGCCAGCGCGGCCGGGTCGCGGACGGCGGCCAGGTCGGCGGTCGTCCGCCACGCCCGCAGCCGCTGGGCGACGGCGGTCCGGTCGGCGGCCGTGCCCGCCGCAGCCCGCTCGGCCCAGACGGTGAAGGCCGAGCGGAGCCAGCCGACGGCCTGCTTCCGCCAGCGGGCGCGCTCCGCCGGGTCGAGCCGGGCGGCGTCGCCGTTGCTGGCCAGCGCGGCGGCCCGGGCGGCGTTGAACTCCTGGACGGCCCGCACGTCCGGCTTGAGGTCCGGGAAGGCGGCGAACGCGCCCTCGTACAGCCGGGCGGCGGTCACGGGGAGGCGCTTGTAGGAGTTGGAGAACTCCGCCACCCCGAACCGGTCGGCGAACCGCGGCGGCGGGTCCCCGCCGCGCAGGACGGCGGCCAGCAGCCCGTCCAGCTCCACCAGCCGCTCCGCGTCCTGCACCCACCGGATCGACGGGTACGGCCACCCCTTCCGCGCGGACCCCAGCTCGTGCCCGCGCTGCAGGGCGGTCAGGGCCTCGGCGTACCGGCCGGTCCGCCGCAGTACCTGCCCCAGGTTGCAGTGCGCCTCGGCGTAGGTCTCCCGGGCCCGGACGGCCTCGCGGTAGGCGGCGACCGCCTCCTCGTCGCGCCGCAGGCCGTCGAGGGCGAGGCCCAGGTTGTAGTGCGACACGGCGTCGTCCGGGCGGAGGAGGACGGCGACCCGCAGGGCATCGACGGCCTCGGCCAACCGGTTCCGGTCTAGCAGGAGGCCGCCGAGGGCGCCGTGGGCGCCGGCCAGGTCGGGCCGGAGCCGGACCGCCTCCCGGTACGCCGTGACCGCCTCGTCGGCCAGCCCCCGGTTCTTGAGCGTGTCCCCGAGCCGGGCGAGGGTGTGGGCGTCCCGCGGCCGCCGCTCGAACGCCCCCCGGTACGCGTCCCCGGCCTCCTTGGCCGCCCCCTGCTCGTGCAGCATCTCCGCCAGGCTCATCCGGGTGGTGAAGTCGCCCGGCCGCAACTCGACCGCCTTGTAGGAGGCGCGGACGGCGTCGTCCAGTCGCTTCTGCTTGTGCCGCACGACGCCCAGGTTCCGGTAGGCCGTGGCGCTGCCCGGGTCGACCCGGAGGGCGTGCTCCAGGGCCGCCACGGCGGCGTCGAACTTCTCCTGCCTCAGCAGCGTGCCGCCGCGGTTGATGTGGACGGAGGGGTTGTCCGGCTCCAGCCGGAGGGCCGCGTCGTAGGCCGCCAGGGCCTCGTCGTTCAGCCCCTTGGACTCCAGGGCGTTGCCGAGGTTGCTGTGGGCGATCGTCAGGTCGGGCTGGAGGACCGTCGCCCGCCGGAACAAGGCGATCGCCTCGTCGAGCGCCCCGGTGTCCTCCAGGGCACTGCCCAGGTTCACGTAGGCGGCGGCGTCGTCCGGCCGGATGGCCAGGGCGGAGCTGTAGAAGCGGATCGCCTCGGCCACCCGGCGGGGTTGCGCCTCCTGGTCCAGGAATGACGCCAGCGTGAGGGTGATGCGGAAGTCGCCGGGGTACCGGCGGTGGGCCTCCCGGAGCAGTGCCTCCCGCTCGCCGGCCTTGCCGGTCGGGGCGAGGACATCGATCAGCAGCAGGAGGGTGAGCGGGGGGAGGGCGGCGACCCGGTCGGAACCGGCGAACTCCCGCAGCGCCGGCAGGTCCCGCCGCCCCAGCGCGTCCCGGAGCCGGTCCCGCGCCTCGTCCGGGTCGGCGGCCCGGGCGACCCGCAGCAAGTGCTTCCAGTCCGCCGGGCCGGCGGTACCGACCGACCGGCGGACGTTCGACCAGTGGTCCAGTGCCGCCGCCAGCTCGACCCGGATCGGCCGCACCCGGACCCGCTCCGCCGCCTCGCCCTCCGGCAGGGTCTCCAGGTCGATGCCGAACTCCCGAAAGGCCCGGGCGTACTGCCGGTCCAACTCGGCGAAGTCGATCTTCGCGACCAGGTCCTTCCCGCCGGTCTTCCGGGCCGGGCGGAGGGTGAGGTCCTCCAGCCGGGCGGCCATTTCCAGGTCCGCCTCGAACTCCCGGGCCCGCCGGAGCTGGCCGTCGTCCCCGCCCCGGCCGGCCAGCAGCGCCCGGGCCTGTTCCACCGCCGCCCGCGCCTCCGGCCACTTCGACTGCCCGCGCAGCTTCTCGGCCTGGTCCAGGACCCGCTCCACCTCGCCGTCCGTCCGGGCCACCACCGCGGCCCGGTCCCGCAGGTTCCAGCCGACGGCCCCGGCCAGGCTCCCGAGCCCGACCAGCACCGCCCCGGCGACCGCCGCCGTCATCACCAGAGCGCGCCGGTTCCGGCGGACGAACTTCCGCACCCGGTACCCGGCCGACGGCGGGCGGGCCAGCACCGGCTCGTCGGCCAGGTACCGGCGGACGTCGGCGGCCAGCCCGGCGGCCGTCTCGTACCGCCGGTTCCGGTCCTTCTCCAGCGCCTTCATCACGATCCAGTCCAGGTCCCCGCGGCACAGGGCCGACAGCTTCCGCGGCTCCGTCCCGCGGTTCGCCGACACCGTCCCGGCGGCCGGCCCGAGGGTACTCAGCCGGGTGCTCGGCTTCGGCGGCTCCTCCTCCCGGATGATCCGCCGGATCTCGTCGTACCCGGCGTTCCGGAACCGGTCCCGGTCGAACGGGGTGGTGCCGGTCAGCAGCTCGTACAGCAGCACCCCGAGGGAGTAGATGTCGCTCCGGGTGTCGGCGTCCAGCCCGCTCATCCCGGCCTGCTCCGGGGACATGTACAGCGGGGTCCCGATCATCTGGGCGAACCCGGTGAACACCGTCTTGTCGGTCAACTCCTGCCCGACCGCCTTCGCCACCCCGAAGTCGATCACCTTCGCCACCGGGGTCACGTCGTGGACCGTGACTAGCACGTTCGACGGCTTGATGTCCCGGTGGATCACCCCCTTCTGGTGGGCGTGCTGGACCGCCCCGCACACCTGCAGGAACAGCCCGAGCCGGTCCCGCGGCGTCAACCGGTGCCGGTCGCAGAACTCGGTGACCGGCACCCCCTTGACCAGCTCCATCACGAAGTACGGGCGGCCGGCCGCGGTCGCCCCGCCGTCGAGCACGGTGGCGATGTTCGGGTGGTCCATCAGGGCCAGCGCCTGCCGCTCGGCCTCGAACCGGGCGACCACCTGGCGGGTGTCCATCCCCGGCTTCAGCACCTTCAGCGCGACCCGCCGGCGGACCGGCTCGGTCTGCTCGGCCATGAACACCACCCCGAACCCGCCCTCCCCGATCCGCTCCCGCAGCCGGTACGGCCCGACCGCCGCCCCGGGGGCGTCGGCGGTGGACAGGTCCACCGTGTCGGCCGGGCGGGCGTGGACGCTGCCCATCGACACGTGGGCGCGGAGCAGCTCCTCCACCCGGGCGCGCACCTCCGGGCGGCCGCCGCACGCCCCGTCGAGGAACGTGGGCCAGTCGCCGGGCGCGCGGCCGATCGCGGCCAGGAACAGGGACCGGGCCTGGTCTTCGAGCGTGGTCATGGGGGCCTCGCCTCCACCGGACAGTGCGCCGCGGCCCGGCAGGTTTTCTCACGACGTGCGGGAAAAACTCCCGGGCCGCTACTCGCGCGACAGGTCGTCCCGGAGCCAGGCGCGGGCGTACGCCCAGTGCCGGTACGCCGTCGCCGGGGAGGTGTCCAGGACCGCCGCCGCCTCGTCGAGGGAGAGGCCGGCGAAGTACCGGAGGCGGACGAGACCGCCGGCGAGGGGGTCGAGCTCGGCCAGCCGGGCGAGGGCGTCGTCGAGGGCGACGAGCTCGTCGGGGGAGACGGACGTGGCCGGGTCGAGGGTCTCGAAGTCGACGCGCCGCCAGTCCCCGCCGCGCTTGGCCCGGCCCTTCGCGCGGGCGGCCTCGACCAGGATCCGCTGCATGGCCTGGGCGGCGGCGGCGAAGAAGTGGCCGCGGCCGTTCCACGGCCGGGCGGGGTCGCCGCCGGCGAGCCGGAGGTACGCCTCGTGGACGAGGGCGGTGGGCTGGAGGGTGTGCCCGGGCTTCTCGGCGGCGAGGCGGGCGGCGGCGAGGGCGCGCAGCTCGTCGTAGACGAGCGGGAGGAGGTCGGCGGCGGCCCGCGGGTCGCCGCCCGCGGCGGCGTCCAGGGTGGTGGCGAGGTCGGGCATGACGGCGAGCATATCAGGCCGGGGCGATCCGACCAACCGACGGCCGTCTCACCGGGCGAACGCTCACCCGGCCGCCGCCCGCACCCGGCCGAGCACCCACGGGACCAGCGTCCCCTCGCCGAACCGCCGCACCGCCTTCCCCGCCAAGACCGCCGCGTGCCGCGGCAGCCACCGCACCCGGTCCCACCCCCGCACGTTCCGCCAGAACACCCGCTCCTCGTTGCACGACTGCCGCTCCACCGCCCGCCACCGCCGCCCGGCCCCGTAACTCGACGACACCCGGTGCCACACCACCGATCCGGGGTCGTACACCACCCCGTACCCCAGCCGCCGCAGCCGGAACGACAGGTCCACGTCCTCGAAGTACGCCCGGAAGTGCTCCGGGAACCCGCCGGCCGACAGCAGCGCGGCCCGGCGGTAGAACGCCGCCGCCGCGGACGCTCCCCACACCGGGCCCGGCGAGCGCAGGTCCGGGCGAACCCGGAGCGTCAGCGACAGGGTGGGTCGGCGCACCCCGGGTGGGTTGGCGCACTCCGGGTCGGTTGGCACACCCCGTCGCTCACGCTCCGGGTTCGCCCAGACCGTGCCGCTCCCCCGCTTCCGCGCGAACCCGCCCATGTCGTACTCGTCGCCGGCGGTGTCGACCCGCGGCGGCAGCCCGCGGGCCGCCCGGTCCGGCTCGGCCCGCAGCACCAGCGGGGCCACCGCCCCCACCGCCGGGTCCGCGAACCACCGCACCGCCGCGGCCGCCCACCCGGCCGTCACCTCCGCGTCGTCGTTCAGCAACTCCACCACCGGGGCCGTCGCCGCCGCCACCCCCGCGTTCGCCGCCGCGCAGAACCCGCCCGCCCGCGCCCGCCGCACCACCCGCACCCCCGCGAACTCCCCCGCCGCCCGCGACACCACCGCCCCCTTCGACCCGTCGTCCACGACGACCACCTCGGTCCGCGGCGGGGCGAACCGGGCGACGCTCGCCAGGCACAGCCGGAGCAGGTCGGGGCGGGAGTGGGAGGGGATGACGATGGAGAGTGGGCAGTGGGCAGCGGGCAGCGGGCAGTAGGGAGACTTGGCCGGGGTTTCCTCTTTGGTCTTCAACTGTCCACTCCCCACGGTCCACTGCCCACTACGAAGTTCGGCCGTCCTGCTCGGCGGCGACCGGGTCGAGGAACGCGGCGGCGTACCGGATCCGGCGGCGGGCGTCCTTCTCCCGCCCGGCGGACACGTCCCCGACGAGGCGGCGGAGTTGGGCGTAGCACCGGCCGGCGTCCCAGTCCCCGCGGACCGCCGCCCACGCCTGCCGCAGACCCGCCTCCGCCCACACCACCGCCGACAGCACCCGCGCCCGCCACCCGCCCCAGTGCTTCCTCCCGTAGGTCAGCAGGGCGTGCCGGGTCATCAGCCGCAGCGGGGCCGGCACCCGCCGGGCGTGCAAAGGCCAGTGGTGCGTGACTTCCAACGCCGGGTCGAACCACACCCCCCACCCGGCCGCCGCGGCCCGGCGGCAGAAGTCCACGTCCTCGTAGTAGAGGAAGAACGACTCGTCCAACCCGCCGAGCTGGCGGAAGCAGTCGCGGCGGACCAAGAGGCACCCGCCGGTCACCCAGTCGACCGGCTGGCGGGTCGGCTCCGGGCGGTGGGTGCACCGCCGCCGGGACCGCGGCAGGAAGAGCCCGCCGAGCGTCCGCCCGAGCGTCGGGTACGGCCCGCTCGACGCCTGGTCCGACCCGTCCCGGTTCCGCAGCCGGAACCCGACCACCCCCGCCGACGGGTCCTGGGCGGTCACCCGCCCGACCGCCGCCGCCACGTCGTCCAGGAACTCGTCCGCGACCGTCACGTCCGGGTTGAGCAGGAGCACCCAGTCGCTCCCGTCGCGGGACCGGCGGCGGCCCGACCCGGTCCCTTCGGTGACCCCGCGGTTCACCGCCCGGGCGAACCCGAGGTTCCGGCCGAACCGCCGCACCGTCACCCCGTGCAGCTTCTCGAGCTTCCGGGCGGCCGGGTGCGACGGGGAGTGGTTGTCGACGACGACGACTTCCGCCTCGCCGGTGCGGACGGCGACCGACCGGCGGAGCTGGCCGACCAGCCGGGCGGTGTTCTTCCACTGGCAGAAGTTGACGATGACGACGCGGACGGCGGGGGCGGGCGGGGCCGGGCGGCGGTGCGGGGCGAGGGGCCGGGCGGCGAGGGCGGGTTCCGGTGCGGGCGGGGCGGACCCCGGGGTGCCGCCGGGCGGGACTGCCAGAGCCATGCCGGGTTCCTTCCCTGCTGCCGGTCACACCGGTCGCGGGTCCGTCCGCGAGGTAGGCGATTCTAGGCGGGAAAATCGGGCCGTGCAACCGCAACCCGCCCGCCGGCGTCACCACGCCACCTTCCGCAGGTTCGGCATCCCGTCGGCGAACGTGTCGGCCGCGTCCCCGGTCACCCGGCTGCCGCGGACGCTCAGCGTCCGCAGCCCGTCCAGCGGCCGCAGCTCGGCCAGCCCCTTGTCGGTGACCGCCGTCTTGTTCAGGTTCAGCGACCGGAGCCGGTCGAACCCCTTCACCGTCGCCAGCCCCTTGTCGGTCACCAGCGGGTTGTCGGGCAGGGCCAGGTGCTCCAACTTGGTCAGGTCCTTCAGCCCGGCGAGTTCGGCGTCGGCCACCCCGCACCCGACCAGCGCCAGGTGCCGCAACTCCTTGCACTGCCCGACCGCCGCCAGCGCCGCCGGTGACAGCGCCGCCTTCTCGACCGTCAGCTTCCGGAGGTGCGGCAACTCCTTCAGCACGGCGAACCCCTTGTCCGACACCCGGGTGGCGTCGAACACCCCCACCGCCCCGACCTGCGGGACCTTCCGCAGCGCGAAGAAGGTGGCGTCGGTCGGGCCGTCGAACGTCGCCGCCACCCGGGCGTCCGCCGACAGCTTCGGGTCGACGACCGCCTTCCCGCCGAGCTTCACTACGGCGTCGACCGCGGCCCGCTCGTCGGCGGGGTCGGCTGGGCGGGCGGCCGGGGCGGCCGCGGCGACGGCGAGAACGGCAAACACGGCGGAACGCATGGCACTCTCCGGCGGCGGGCGGACGGTGACAGTGTAGAACAGCCCCCGACTTTCCGCTTGCCTCGGCCCCGCCCCGGCGGCAAACTGAGGTGGACCTCCCGCCCCCTGCGACCACCCGGACCGAACAACCCCCCCTGCTCGCACCTCCCGTCGGAGAACGGCATGCTGCGCGTCGTCGGCGGATCCGGCTCGGACTGCACCGGCCTGACCCGGCGGAACTTCGTCCAAGCGGGGCTGCTCGGCGGCCTCGGCCTCGGCGACCTGCTCCGCGCCCGGGCGTCCCAGCCGGCCGCGGCCCGCGCCCGAGCAGACACCAGCGTCATCCTGTTCTGGATGAGCGGCGGCCCCGGGCACATGGAGACGTGGGACCCGAAGCCGGACGCCGTCGCCCAGTTCCGCGGCCCGTTCGGGTCCGTCCCGACCACGCTGCCCGGCGTCCGTTTCGGCGAATTGTGCCCGGAGCAGGCGAAGATCGCGGACAAGCTGGCCGTGGTCCGGTCGGTCACCCACGGGACCGGCGACCACACCAAGGGCAACCACTGGATGCTGACCGGGTTCGAGGGCCCGGCGTTCAACGCCCCGGACTTCATGACCCAGCGGCGGCCGAGCATGGGGTCGGCGGTCGCGAAGCTGCGCGGCCCGAACGCCCCCGGCATGCCCGCCTACGCCGCCGTCCCGCACCTGAAGGGCGGGACCGACAACTTCTTCCACTACGCCGCCTACCTCGGCCGCGGGTCCAACCCGTTCAACACCGAGTCCGACCCGAACCTGCCCGAGTTCCGGGTCCGCAACCTCGCCCTCCCGGCCGACATGCCGATGGGCCGGCTCGAGGACCGCCGCACCCTGCTCGACACCCTCGACGCCCGCCGCCGGGCCGGCGATTCTCGCACCCCTGACCCCGACCCGTTCCGCGAGAAGGCGTTCGGGCTCTTGACCAGCCCGGCCGCCGCCAAGGCGTTCGACATCTCGGCCGAGCCGGCGCGGGTCCGCGACGCCTACGGCCGGCACACCTACGGGCAGAGCGCCCTGCTCGCCCGCCGGCTGGTCGAGGCCGGGGTCACGTTCGTGACGGTGAACTGCGTCCCGTGGGACCACCACGGGACCGCGAACCGGCTGAGCACGACCGACGGCGGCAACCAGTGCATCCCGCCGTTCGACCGGGCGTTCGCCGCGCTCGTCCGCGACCTCGTCGACCGCGGCCTGTACGACCGGACCCTGGTGCTGGCGATGGGCGAGTTCGGCCGGACCCCGCGGATGAACCCGGAGGGCGGCCGCGACCACTGGGGGAACGTGTTCAGCCTGGTGATGGGCTGCGGGTCGATGCGGATGGGGCAGGCGGTCGGCCGGAGCAGCCCGAAGGGGGAGTACGTGGCCGACCGCCCGGTGACCCCGCAGGACGTGACCGCGACCGTGTTCCACCACCTCGGGGTGGACGCCCGGGCGGTCCACTTCCCGGACACCGAGGGCCGCCCGACCGCGTTGGTCGAGACCGGGGCCCCGGTCCGCGAACTGGTCGGGTAAAGCAGGAAGAGGAGTGATCCACAGATTACACAGAAGGCACAGATTGGAAGACAGACCGGAGGTGAGAACAGGACCGGGCGGCCCGTGACTCCGTTCTGCTCCTCTGTCTTCCAATCTGTGTCTTCTGTGTAATCTGTGGATCGTCCTGCTCGTTCTTCTGCCGGAGCCGGACCCGATGCCGGAAGCCCAGCCCGCCCCGCCGCCCGCCCCCCCGCCGGACCTGACCGGCCGGACCCTGGGCGACTACCACCTGCTCCGCCGGCTCGGGACCGGCGGCATGGGGCAGGTGTACCTGGCCCGCCAGCAGTCGCTCAAGCGGGACGTGGCGGTCAAGCTGCTCCGCAACGACCTGGCCGCCGACCCGACCGCCCTGGCCCGGTTCCAGGCGGAGGCGGAGGCGGTCGCCCGGCTGAACCACCCGAACGTCGTCCACATCCACCAGGTCGGGGAGCACGACGGGCTGCGGTACATGGTGCTGGAGTACGTCGAGGGGCGGAACCTGCGGGACTTCCTGGCCCGCAAGGGGCCGCCGGACCTGCCGGTCGCCCTGGCCGTCGTCCGCCAGGTCGCGCTCGCCCTGCAGAAGGCCCACGACCGCGGGATCGTCCACCGGGACGTGAAGCCGGAGAACGTCCTGGTCACCCGCCGGGCCGAGGTGAAGGTGACCGACTTCGGGCTGTCCCGGTTCTTCGCCGCCGACCGCCCGCTCAACCTGACCCAGAGCGGGGTGACCGTCGGCACCCCGCTGTACATGTCCCCGGAGCAGGTCCAGGGGCGGCCGACGGACCACCGGACGGACCTGTACTCGCTCGGGGTGACCTGCTACCACCTGCTGACCGGGGAGCCGCCGTTCCAGGGGGCGACGGCGTTCGACGTCGCCCTGAAGCACGTCCAGGAGCGGCCCCGGCCGCTCGCCGAGCTGCGCCCGGACCTGCCGGCCGACCTGTGCGCCCTGGTCCACAGGCTGATGGCCAAGGACCCGGCCGACCGGCACCCGACCGCCCTGGACGTGCTCCGGGACCTGGCGAAGGTGCGGGACGGGCTGTCGGCCGCCGGCCCGCCGCCGGCCGTCACCCTGGCCCTGTCCGCGTCGCACCCGAACGGGGTTTCGGGGAACGGGGCGCCGTCCGCGGCCGTGCCGGCCGCCCCGCCGGGGCGGCGGGGGCGGTGGGCGCTGGCGGCCGCGGCGTGCGCGGCGGCGGCCGCCGCCGGGGCGGTCGGGTACGCGGTCACCAGCCCGCCGCCGGGCCCGCCCGCGGCCCCGGCCGCCGGCCTCCCGGACGTCCGCCCGCCGGAGAGGATCGTCGCCGCCCGGGAGCGGGAGCTGCTCGCCCTGCTCGGGAACCGGGAGCGGACGCCGCCGGACGAGGTCGTGCGGGCGTCGGTCGAACTGGGCCTCTTGTACGTCCGGGACGGCCGGCTGAACGACGCCCGGGACCGGTTCGAGCGGCTGGAGGGCGAGCGGTTCACCACCTGGGGCGGGGCGGGCCCGAAGAAGGCGGAGCCGAACCCGGCCGCCACCAAGGCGGCGGTCCTGTCCGGGTGGCTCGGGCGGGCGGTGGTGCTGGCCCACCGGGACACCGCGGCGGCGGCGAAGGAGTCGAACGACCTGGTGATGCGGGCGGTGGCCGACGGGGCCCGGCCGCCGGCCGACGGGAAGAAGGACAAGGAGAACAAGTACGAGCGCGGGTACCCGGCCCTGGCGGCGTTCCTGCTCAAGCACCCGGACCTGGCCCAGGCGGTGGCCGAGGGTCTGAACCGGAACGCCCTGGCGCTCGGGGCGGCGACCCTCCCGGCCCCGCAGCTCGAACTCCTCCGGTCGCCCCCGCGGGCCGCCGGCAAGCGGGACTGACCGGGGCCGGGTCGGGGCCCCGGCCCCGGGCGGCCCGCGGGCCGTCAGTCGGCGCGGTCCCCGCCCCGGTTCTTCGCGGGGTCCAGAACGAAGTCGTACGCCCCGGGGGCGGGCTCGGCGACGACCTCGAGTTTCAGCGGGCTGTCGGCGGTGAAGTACTTCCCGGAGAACGGGGCCGGCGGGTCGTCCCCCCCGCCCGGCCCGGTCCGGATGCCGACGACGTACGACCCGACCGGCACCCCCGACTTGTTCGCGGTGTTCACCTCGTACGTGCCGTCCGGGCCGATCCGCCCGTTGGGGGAGAGCTGGAGCTTGTTCGCCTTGTCCGGGAAGAATGTGACGATCCCCCGGGTGACCGGCGTGCCGTCCTTCAGCGTCACCCTCCCCCGGACCGGCGTGAAGGTGAACTCGGGCCGGCACCCCGCGGACGAGAGCAGGGCGAGCAGCGGCCCGGCGGCCGCCACGGCCACGAACCGGGAAGCGCGAACGCGGTTGCCTGACATCGTCGGGTCTCGGCGGGTGAGAACGGTCCGGCCTGGTCCGGCGTCGCCGGGGGGGGGGGGGCGCGGCCGGGCCGCCCCGCGCCGGGGGCGGCCCGGCCGCCGCCTACCAATCGCCGCCGAGGACCTGGCCGTCGCGCGGGTCGTTGACGTTCTGCCACGTGACCAGGCTGATCGTCGACGAGACGGTCCGGGTCGACCCGTCGCCGAGCCCGACGACCATGATGCTGGGGGAGTGGTTCCCCTGGAGCAGCGACCGGTCGCACCCGTCGATCGGGGAGGCCCCGGCGAGCCCGGTGAACCCCTGGAACGAGATCGACCCCGTCCGCGGGACGTTCGCCCCCACGTTGTTCCGCGACCAGTAGCCGTTGCCCGGCCCCGTCCCGGCCGGGAGGTTGTCCGGCCCGCCGGAGCGGAACGCCGCCCGCTTGGCGGCGGCCACGGTGCCGTTCGCGGCGGCCCCGGTCCCGGCCGTGTCCGAGACCGCGCCGGCGGCGTAGTCGGTGCCGTAGACGGGGGCGTCCCAGTCGTGCGCGGGGTTCCGGCTGCCGCCCGCCGAGTTGGTGAACGTCCCGAGGTTGTTGGGCGCGACGCCGTCGTGCATGTTGAGCGCGGACGCCCACGCCGGGAACCGCCCGAAGCTGTTCGTCCCGAAGCAGTGCTGGAACGTCTCGCCGATCACCACGCAGTTCGAGGTCCCGTCCGGCATCACCTTGGTGAGGGTGTTCCCGAGGCCGCCGTTCACCCTCAGGACCATGATGTTGCCCATGTAGTTGGTCGACCCCAGGCCGAAGGCGTTGATGTTCGGCCCCTTGCCCGCCCCGCCGCTCGTCGGGTCGGACGGGCAGACGAACGGCGGCAGGGCGCCGGTCTGCAGGTAGAACGCGGTCAGGGGCGGGCCCATGACCCCGCGCCGGGCGCTCCCGCTCCCGAGGTTGGCCTGCACGATGGACTGGATGCCCGTGTACACGGGCCCCTGCTCGACGTACGGCAGGAGGGCGATCATCCAGTTGCCGTGGGGCAGCCCGTGCGGCGCGCTCACCAGGCGGCCGTACTCGTCCGAGCCGTTCGTGTACCCGGTGGCGGTGTTCCACGCCAGCGTCCAGTTGCCGGCCGGGGGGACGGACTGGTACGTGTCGTGGTAGTTGTGCAGGGCGAGGGCCAGCTGCTTGACGTTGTTCTGGCACTTCGCCCGGGCGGCCGCCTCCCGCACCTTCTGCACCGCGGGCAGCAGCAGGCCGATCAGGACGGCGATGATGGCGATGACGACCAACAGCTCGATCAGGGTGAACGCCCTGGCCGGCTTCCGACGACATGGCCGCGGCATGACGGCACTCCTGGGGGGACGGACCGGGATGACGCCCCGCCGGTGCGGGGCGGTCGGAATGAGGTCCGGGCCGGCGGGGAGGTGGTCGGCCGGGATTACCCTAGCCGGGCGGCGGCCGCGGTGCTAGGCGTATCGCCATTACACCACGGGGTTGTCAATTTGTCATTCGCCCCGCCCCGGAGGCCGCCCGTGGACGACCCGGTGCCGCTCGACCGCCCGCCGAGCCTGGTCGTCCAGGTCGAGCGGCTGCTCCGCCGGCAGGTGGCCGACGGCCGGTTCCCCGGCGGCCGGCTCCCGACCGAGGTCGAGCTGGCCGAGCGGTTCGGGGTCAGCCGGGAGACGGTCCGGCTCGCCCAGGGGGTGCTCCAGCGGGACGGGCTGTTGGTCAAGACCCGCCGCCGGGGGACGTTCGTCCGGGCCGCCGCCCCCCCGCCCCCGGCCGACCCGGGCGGGCGGGCGGTCGGGTACGTCCAGGCCGGGTACGCCGCCCGGGACGGGGAGGAGGGGGTGCTCGGGGTGGTGGACGGGCTGATGCTCCAGGGGGCGGTGGAGGAGGCCGGGCGGGCCGGGCTCGGGGTGCTGGTCCGCCGCGTCCTGAACACCGAGGCCGGGCGGCTCCTCCCGCACCTGGCCGGGCCGGCCCTGTGCGGGGTGGTGTTCGCCTCGTTCGGGGAGGAGAAGGTGCTCCGCCGGGCGGTCGGGCTCGGGCTCCCGCTGGTCCTCCTCGACCACTCCGACCCGCGCGGCGGGCTGCCGTCGGTCCGGGACGACTCGTTCGCCGGGACCCGGGCGGCGGTCGCCCACCTGCTCGGCCTCGGGCACCGGCGGGTGGCGTTCGTGAACTGGGCCCGGACCGACCTGAACCCGTGGCGGGCCCGCGGGTACCGGCAGGCGTTCCGGGACGCCGGGGTGCCCCGCCGCCGGGCCTGGGAGCTGGCCGCCGAGGTCACCCCGGCCGGGGCCGGGCGGGCGGTCCGGGAGGCGCTCGCCCTGTCCCCCCGGCCGACCGCCGTGTACTGCTTCAACAACACCCTGGCCGCCCTGGTGGTCGCCGCCCTGCGGGCCGCCGGGGTGCGGGTGCCGGCGGACGTGAGCGTGGTCGGCGGGGGCGGGGCGGCGGTCCCCGGGCTGGCCTGCCACCAGGCCGACTGGCAGGAGCTCGGGCGGGCGGCCGTCCGGCTGCTGCTGCGGTCCGCGGCCGGCCCGCCGGCCCAACTGCTCGGCCCGCACACCTTCCACCCCGGGGAGACGGCCGCCCCGCCCGCGTAGGTCGGGCGGTGCCCGGGCCCCCTCCCCCCTGGTGGGGGAGGGTCGGGGTGGGGGGAAGCCGACCCGGTCCCGTTCCCCCAGGGGAGTGCGGACGCCACCCCCCCACCCTAACCCTCCCCCACCAGGGGGGGGACAAGACCAAGAACCGGTACGCGGTGCGTGCCCTACACCTTGTCCAGGTGTGACCGGAACGGCTCGTCGCAGGCGTCGGCCACGCGGCGGGCGGCCACCATCCCGGAGAACACGCACCCGGCGAGCACCGCGTACGTCCCCATCCGGACGGTGGTGAACAGCACCTGCACGCCCCGCGACGCCCCGGCGTGCGTCTCCACCACCACCGCCGCGAACACCAGCACCCCCAGCGCCAGGAACCCCGGCCCGACCGTCGCCACCCCGGCCGCCCGGGTGCACTCGTGGCTCAGCCCCTCGTCCCCGGTCGCCCGGGCCAGGCACGACAGCAGCATCAGGAGCAGCATCGTCCGCACCAGCTCCGCCACCCCGACCGCGATCGACAGCCCCAGCTCCCCCTTCGGCACCAGCTCCTGGTCCCGGTACAGGGCCAGGGTGAGGGCGAAGGTGACGGCGTCCAGCCGGGTCGGGACCAGCCCCCACTTCGCGGCCGGGCCGGTCGGGTCCGCCTCCCGCCCGGGCGAGTAGTCCGTCCCCTTGCCGACCAGCACGGCGAGTAGCAGCAGGTGGAGCCCGACGGCGACTGCGGCGGCGACCCCGTACCCCCAGTGCCCGGGGCTCGGCGGCCCGGACAGGCACAGCCCGACCCCGACCGCCGCCAGCACCCACCCGACCGCCCCGACCGCCCCGGCCCCGACCACGAACCCCGGCTCCGGGGCGCTCACCGCCGACTGGAACCAGAACGCGATGATGCACATCATCGACACGGCGAACAGGACGAGCGACCCCCACACCAGCTTGCACCCGACCGCCGCCCGGGCGAACGCCCGCCGCTGCGCCGCCCGCCGGTCCGCCGCCCGCCCGTCGTCCTCGTCGTCCTCCCGCCGCCGCCTCCGCGGCTTCTCGGCCGGGTCGATCGGGTCGAAGTCGCGGTTCTCCGGCTCCGGCTCCTTCCGCGGCGCGGCGGGCCGGCGGGCCGGCTTCCGCGCCGGCTCCGGCGGCTCGTCCTCCTCTTCCGGGTCGGGCGCCGGCGGGGCGAACACCCCCTGGCACGCCGGGCAGCGGACCAGGTCCGTGGTCCCGTCGGGGACCTCGAGTCCGCTGCGGCAGGTCGGGCAGGTGAGCCGCACGGGCCGCCTCCGGGGTTACCGCGCCTTGCGGTACAGGGAGTTTCGGACTCCGTGGGTCGCAAGGGTGGGGAAGATCGTCATCGCCGTGAACCCGAGGTACATGAGGAGCAGTGACCCGATGATGATGTTCGGCCCCCGGATCACCTCCATCCGGCCGAGGACGGCCAGGAGCAGGGCCAGCAGGGCGCTCGCCCCGACCACGGACACCGCCGCGATCACCCCGAAGTGGGCCTTCTCCTCCGGCCCGTAGTCCTTCCCCGCCCGGGCCAGCTCCTTCACCGTCATCAGGGCGAACACCAGCCGCAGCACCTCGCACACCCCGGCCGCGAAGAACAGCATGAAGTTGGTCCCGATCGCCTGGGTCCCGCGCGGGATGACCAGGGTCGGGAGCAGGATGTCGACCCCCAGCAGGGCGCTGGCGAACAGCGGCCAGGTGACGGCGTCGGCGGCGAGCGGGATGCCGATCGCCCGGTCCAGGTTGTTGTACGTGAGGAGCAGCAGCAGGAAGTGGACGGCCGCGAACACGGTGGCGGTGATCGCCATCCCGCGGGCCCGGGCCGGGCCGGCGATGCAGAACCCGAACCCGACCAGGGCCACCACCCAGTTCGCCAGCCCGAGGATCCCGGGCAGCTTGATCAGCGTCAGGATCCACTCCCCGTCGTCCCCGCCCCGGCCCGGCCGCCCGCCCCCGCCGCCGCCGCCGGTCAGGGTACTCGTCGCCACCCACCCGAGGAAGATGAGCAGCGAGATCAGGGCGAGCGAGGCGAAGTACAGCCAGAACGAGATGTTCAGCAGCAGCGCCCCGGTCCGGGCCGGGCCGAACCCCGGCTTCCCCCGGGCCGCCGGCCGCCAGTCCTCGTCCTCGTCGTCCTCGTACCGCCGCCGGCCCCGCCGCCGCGGGCGGTCGTCCTCGTCCTCGTCGTCGTCGCGGCGCCGCCGGGACCGGGGCCGGTCGTCCTCGTCCTCGTCGTCATCCCGCCGGCGCTTCCGCGGGCGGTCGTCGTCCTCGTCGTCCTCGTCCCGGCGCCGGGACCTGGGGCGGTCGTCCTCGTCGTCCTCGTCCCGCCGCTTCTTCTTCGGGGCGTCGTCGAACTCGAACTCGTTCTTGGCCGGCGGCGGGGGCGGGGCGGTCTTGGCGGCGACGACCGACTTGGCGGCCGGGCGGGGCGGCGGGGGCGGGCTGGCCGGCTCGTCGTCCACCACCTCGAACCCGCCGGCCGCCGGCGGGGCCGCCGGGAACACGGCCTGGCACTTCGGGCACCGGACGTTCCCCTTCGCCCCGTCCGGGACGCGGAGCTTGGTCGGGCACTTCGGGCAGCTGAGGACGGGCACGGGAGGGACCTCGGGGGGGCGTGGGCGGGGTCTTCGGCGAGCCGGGAGCGTGAGCGACCGGAGGGAGGCGACCTCCGGTCGCTCACGCTCCCGGCTCGCCCGGGATCACTTCCCGCCGGGCGGGGCGTACTTCGCCAGCCAGCCGAACACCTCCGTGTGCCAGAACTGGCCGTTCTTCGGCTTCAGCACCCAGTGGCCCTCGTCCGGGAAGTTCACGAACCGACTCGGCACCCCCTGCCGCTGGAGGGCGCTGAACAGCTCGTGACCTTGCCCGATCGGGCACCGGAAGTCCAGGTCGTTGTGGACCACCAGCATCGGGGTCTTGTGCTTCCCGAGGTTCCCGGCCCGCTTGTGCGGGGAGAACTCCTCGTACTTCTTCGGCTTCTCCCACGGCAGCCCGCCGTGCTCCCACTCGTCGAACCATAGCTCGTCGGTGGTGCCCCACATGCTCTCGAAGTTCCAGACCGAGCAGTGGGTGACCAGGCACTTGAACCGCGGGGCGACGTCGTTCACCGCGAACCAGTTCATCATGTACCCGCCGAAGCTGGCCCCGGCGGCGGCGATCCGCCCCTTATCCACGTAGGGCAACTTTTCGACGTAGTCCAGCCCGGCGACGAGGTCGCGGTAGCACTTCCCGCCCCAGTCGCCGGTGATCTCGTCGACGAACTTCTGGCCGAACCCGGTGGACCCGCGCGGGTTCGGCAGCACCACCACGTACCCCTGGGCGGCCCACAGCTGCGGGTTCCAGCGGAAGCTCCAGTTGTCCTCCCACGCCCCCTGCGGCCCGCCGTGGACGAGGAACGCGACCGGCCACTTCTTGTTCGGGTCGAACCCCGGCGGCTTGAGCACCCACATCTGCATCTTCACCCCGCCCTCGACCGGCACCTCGACCGACTCCGGCCGCGGGAGGTCCAACCCGGCGAGCAGGTCGTCGTTCGCCTTGCTGACGTTCACCTCGCGGAACCCGAGTCCTTCCCGGTTGGTCCCGACGGTGTGCACCTCGGCCGGCCGGTTCAGGTACGCCGTCGTGTACGCCCGCACCTTCCCGTCCCGGGACGCCGTCATCCCGCCGCTCGCCCCGCGGTAGTCGTTGAACTGGACGGCGTCGGAGGCGTGGGCGAGGTCGACGGCGAAGTACACCGCCGCCCCGTTGGCGTCCGCGGAGTAGTAGATGAACGGGGCGGCCGGGTCTTCGACGGCCCACGTGAACTCGTTCGCCGACCGGTCGTACTTCGCCGTGAAGTTCTTCGCCGCCCCCGCGAGGGTCCCGTCCGGCTTCGCGTCCGCCACGAGGATGTCCCACTTGTCCGCTTCGTACCCCGCCTGCTTCTGCGCCCGCCACGCCAGCTTCTTGCCGTCCGGGCTGAACTTCGGCCCGCTGTCGGCCGCCGGGTTGTCCTTCGTCAGCGTCTCCCACTTCGGCGACGTGTTCGTGACCGAGACGCGGCACAGGTCGTAGTTGGTGCTCCACGCCTCGTCCTTCTCCGGCACGGCGGTGAAGACGAGGTGCTTCGAGTCCGGGGTGAAGGTGAAGTCGTCGCCACTGGAGAAGGTGGTGCTGGTCGGGTAGGCGTCGCGGTCGCCGGGGGTCACGTCCCGGCAGCCCGTGCCGTCGGCGCCGATCACGAACAGGTGTTGCCGCTTGTCGTCCACGTACTCGACCCAGTGGCGGTAGAACAGCCTCGTGAACACCTTCGCCTTCACCGGCGACTTCTCCCGCTCGTCGTCCTTGGCCTTGTTCGCCTTGTCGCTCTCGGCGAACGGCTTCCCGCTGTACTCCGGGTACACCGCCGACACGAACGCGACCGACTTGCCGTCCGGCGACCACATGCCGGTGCCGGCCCCGGTGGAGAGGTCGGTGAGTTGCTTCGGCTCGCCGCCGTCGGCGGACACGGTCCAGAGCTGGCCGGTGCCGGAGCGGTTCGACTCGAACAGGACCGTCTTGCCGTCCGGCGACCAGCGCGGCGCGGTGTCCTTCTTCCCCTTCGGGTCGAGGAGTTGCTTCGGCGGGGTCTTGCCGTCGGTGGCGGCGACCCACAGGGCGGTGGACGACTTGTTCTCGTCCAGGCTGACGGTGGTGACCTGGTAGACAACGGACTTGCCGTCCGGGCTGATCTGCGGGGCGGCGACGCGCTTGAACGCGTACAGGTCCTCGACCTTCATCGGCCGCTTGTCGGCGGCCGCGAGGGGGAGGGCGGAGGCGGCCAGCACGGCGGCGACGGTCGCCGCCCGGAGCGACGGGTGCATGCGGGGTCCTTGTCGGTGCGGGGTCCGATCCCGGAGGCTGCTTCCGTTGTACCGGACGGCGGCGGCGGCCGGAAGGTTTCCCGAAGCGCACCCAGGGCGTTGCCCTGGGCTGAGGTTGTGGCAGGCCTTCAGCCTGCAAGCGGGTTTGACCCCGAAGGGGTCACACAACCTCAGCCCAGGGCAACGCCCTGGGTGCGCTGGGAGCGCCCCCGCCGCGCCACCGCCTCCGCCGCCCACGCCGCCCGCGCCGCCGCCCACGCCGCCGGCCCGACCCACCACCCGCCGGCCACCGCCATCCCGAACATCCCGCCGACCAGCCCGAACTGCTCCGGCCAGGTCGCCCGCGGCAGCCGCACCATCAGCGCCACCAGCACCCCCACCGCCGCCCCCCACCCGGCCAGCGCCGACGCCGGCCACACCCACCCCGGCGTCTCCGCCGGCGGCTCGACCGCTGCGACGACCGGGTCTTGTCGGGCCGGCGCCGGGCGGTCCGGGACGGCCGGGGCGGCCGACTTCGGTGCCGGGCGGAGCCACCCGAGTTCGTCGGACCGGAGCGCCGGGCGGACCGGCCGCAGCGCCACCCGGACCGGCGGGGCCATCGGGTTCGACGTCTTGAAGGTGCCGCCGCCGGCCGCCGCCCACCCGCGGTCACGGTCCACCGCCACGGCGTACCCCTCGACCGGCCGGACGGTGACCGTGTCGGCCGCGAGCCGGGCGTCCACGACTCGCGGGGCGACCGCGTCGAACGCGGCCGGGGCGGCCGCCGTCCCGGACCACGACACCTCGCCCTCCCGCACCGGCCGCCGCAGCCACACCTGCACCCGCCCGCCCGGCTGCGCCCACCCGGCCACCTCCGCCCCGCGCACCTCCGTCACCTTCACCCCCGGGGCGGTGAACTCCAGCAGCACCCGCGGGTCCTTCCCCACCCACCGGACCGTCCCGGCCGCGTCCGCCCGGCCCGGCCCGAAATGCCAGGCGGTGTCGGTGGTGACGGCCGGCGGGTCGGAGAGCAGGCGGAGGGTCGGCCGCAGCTCGGCGCCGGCGCCGGTCGGGCGGAACACCTTGACCGGGGCCGCCGGGTCGAGCCGCAACTCCTTCACCTCGGCGAAGTCGCGGGTCAGGGCGTCCGCGGTCGGGTCGAACGCCCGGTCCGGGACGTCGGCCGCCACGTCCTTCGCCCGCAGCCCGTAGGCCGCGTCCGGCTCGGCCGGCAGCCCGGGGGCGACGACCCGCGGGAACCGCAGGACCGGCTGTCGGGTGACCGCCTTCCGCGGGGCCAGCGACAGGACGACCAGGAGCCGCCCGCCGGTCGGCCCCTGGAACAGCAGCCGGAGCGGCCGGAACCCGCCCTGCTCCTTGTCGGCCGTCCAGTCCCGCAGGGCGGCGGTGCCGCCCGGGTCGAGCGGGCGGACGGTCACCCCGAGCGGGTCCAACTCGGCCGGCACGTCGAACCGGAGTTCCGACACCGTCCCCGGCCCGACGGTCACGAGGTACGCGGCGGTCAGCTCGGCCCCGGCCGGGGACACGTCCCAGACGCACCCCTCCCGGACCCGGACCGCCGCCCCGCCGGCCCCGTCCCGCCACCGCACCTGCAGCAGCTTCACCGCCCCCACGTCGGCGGTCAGCTTCACCCGCCCGCCGCCCGCGGTCTCGTCCCGCCGCCCGACCCGCCCGACCACCTGCGGCTGCCGCGCCCCGCCGGGCAGGTCGGCGGTCGCCGCGGTCGCCGGCACCTCCGGCACCCCGAACCGCACCTCCCGCTCCGGCCCGGCCCCGGTCACCGGCACCGCGAACCGCACCCCCACTTCGTGCCGCCCCTTGCCCGGCAGCGGGACCGCGTACACCCCCGGCCGCGGGGCCGCCGGGAACGCCGCCGACCCGTTCACGGTCACCTTCTCCAGCCGGGCGTCGGCCAGCGGCAGCACCAGCACCGGGTCGCCGTCCCCGAGGGCGTGGGCGACGAACTTCCCCACCACCCGGGCGGTCGCGTCGTCGGCCGTCACGGCGTAGTCGGCGGACGTCAGGACGACGCCGGGGGCGGCCGGTCGGACTGCCAGCCGGTCGAGCACGGCCTTCGGGGCGACGACGGTTTCGACCCCGTCGGCGTCCTTCGGCAAGATCACGACCGTGGCCGGGGCCGGCGCCTGGGCGACCGACGGGGACACGGCTAGCGCGCAGACGGCCACCGCCAGCGGGACCGCGGCGCCCGCCCGCGGGCGGCCCCGGGCGACGACCATGCCGGCCGCCCCGACCAGCCCGGCGACGAGCGGGGCGGCGGCCGCCCGCTCCCACCACGGCGGCCCGACCAGGGTGGCGGCCGCGGCCGCGAGCACCCCACCGGCGACGAGCACGGCCCGGAGCGGGTGCCGCCGGCGGCCGGCCGCCCACGCCAGCCCGAGCAGCCCGGCCGCCGCCGCCGCCCCGGCGGCCGCCGCCCACCGCGCCGGGGCGACCCGCACCTCCTCGACCGCGGACCGGTACGCCACCGCCCCCGGCAGCGGCGGCCCGCCGACCGTCGCCGGCAGCTCCGCCCCCGCGTCCCACGCCCGGACCGGCCAGCCCGGGAGCACGTCCGGGGCGAACGCCCACCACCGGCCGACGGCCGGTTCGCCCGGCAACTGCGGCTCCGGACTTCGCACCGCCGTCACCACCCGCCCGGCGTCGGCCGGCAGCCGGTACCGCACCTCGAACCGCGCCGGGCCGCCGGCCGGCAGCGGCAGGTTCAGCACCCCGTCGGCGGACGTGGCGAGCGCCCCCGGGGTGAGCCACGCCCCGCCGACCGCCGCCGCCCGCACCACCGCCCCCTCCGGCAGCCGGACCGGCAGGACCGGCCCCGCGGCGGACGTCACCGTCCCGCCGAACACCGCCACGACCTCGGCCGGCGAGCGGACGGCGGTGACGAGGTACAGGCCGGAGTACCCCCACGCCCGGGGCGCCGGCGGCGGGGCCGGCGGTTCCCCTTGCGCGGCGGTGGTCGGGGTAGCGGTCGCGCCGAGCACGGTGACGGGCGGCCCCTCCAGCGTCACCTCCCCGGTCACCGGGCGGGCGAACCGGACGACCCACAGCCGCCCGGGCAGCCCGCGGGCCGCCGGGGTGAACGGGGAGAGTAGCCCGGCGAGCGGGACCGGGACCGCCTCCGCGACCGCGTTCCCGCCGCCGACCACCCGCCACGGCCGCCCGTCCGCCGGGGCCGCTTCGACGGCGAGGAGCGCGGGCAGGGCGCCGGCCCGGACGCGGACGGCGAGCGCCCCGTCGGCGGCCGGCCCGGCGGTGAACGCGACCCGCGCCGGGGTCAGCTCGACGACACCGGCCGGGTCGCCGGCCCGGTACCGGAACGCGGCCGCCGCGCCGGCCGGGGCGGGCGGGTCGGCGAGGTCGAGCCACCCGACCCGCACGGCCCCCGCCCCCGGGGCGGCGGCGACCGCCCACGCCGGGTCCGGCACCACCCCGAGCACCCCGACCCGCTCCGCCGCCCCGACCGGGGCGAACTTCGGGAACGGCGCCCGACCCGGGGCGAGCCGCGGGCCGCGGAACTCGAACGTGACCTCGGCCGACTGCCCGGCGGTCAGCGGCCGGGCGAACTCGGCCGCCACCCCGCCGGTCACCCGCCCGGCGGCGGCGAGCAGGTCGTCCGGGGCGGTCGTCGCCCGGACGAAGGTGTACCCGGGCGGGGTCGCCAGCCCGAGCTGGAACACCGTCCCGCGGCGGACCCGCACCCGCACCCGGACGGCCGCCGCCGCCCGGTCCGGGCCGAGGTGCCAGGTCACCTGCTCGGCGGCCGTGAACACGTGCTCGGGGGCGGAGGTGGCGACGGCCGGCGGGCGGCGGAACGGGCGGTCGGCCCCGGGCGGGAGGAGGGCGCCGGCCAGGGACAGGACGCGGGTCCGGTCCGGCTCGGTCCGGGCGGTGGTCAGCCGGTAGTCGCCCGGGCTCCAGCTCTCGACCCGCAGCCCGGGGGCGAGGTGGACGGACAAGGTTTCCTCGTCGAGCACCGCGCCCGCCGGGCGGACGGCCGGGAGCGGGTCGCCGGGCGGCCGGGCCGGGTCCGGGAACGGGGCGACCGCGGTCACCAGCACCTTCCCCCCGGCCCCCGGCTGGCGGAGGGTGACCCGGAGCCGCCGCGGCTGGTCCGCCGGCCCCGGCTCGACCGCCCACGTGTCGCGGTTGTTCGCCACCACGTCGGTGACCCGCAGCCCCGGGTCGACGGCGAACACCCACTCCCCGACCGCCCCCTTCGCCGGCCGCAGGTCGTACTCGAACGCGCACGCCAACTGGCCCGGGGCGAGATCGTACCGGGCGGCGAGGGTGGCGGCCGCGGCCCCGCCCGGGTTCCCGGCCGGGCGGACCGCCAGCCCGAGCCGGGACCGCCCGCCGAACCGCACCCGCCACCCGGCCCGGCCGGCGGCCGCCGGGAACGGGCCGGTCAGGAGGCCCTCGGCGGCCGACGTCACCGCCGGCACCTGCCCGGCCGGCAGGTCGAGGTCGAGGACGGCGGCCGGGGCCGGCGGGGCGCGGAGCTCGAACCGCAGCCCGCCCGGCTCGGCCGCCCCGGCCGCCGACCACCCGAACGTCAGTTTTTGCCGCCCCGGCCGGTCGACCCACACCGCCGCCGGCTCCCCGGCGGCCGCCCCGACGACCGCCTCCCGCCCGTCGTCCCAGGTGGCCGGGCCGAGGCCGAGGCGGAGCGGGTCGAGCGGGAAGGGGTGCGGCCCCGGCCCGGGGTTCACCACCTCCCACTCGGCCGTCCCGACCAGGTCGGCCCCGTCCAGGGCCGCCCGGTACCGGGCCTCGGCGAGCCGCGGGGCGGCCCGGGCCTCGGCCGCCGCCCGCCCGGCCGCCCGGACGCGGTCCTCGAACTCGGGGAGCGGGAGGCGGACGAGCGGGCCGGGGTCGAGCTGCTTGCGGACTTCGGGCAGCTCGGCCTCGGTCGCCCGGAGGCGGCGGATCGGGAACGGGTCGTCGGCGTGGGGCGCGGCGGCCGGGGCAGGGGATGGCGGGGAGGGGTCGGCGGGGGCCCCGGCGGCCGCGGCCGCGGCGACGACCGTCAGGAAGAGGGCCCGGGACATGGGTCGTACCACGGCGTGTCGGGGCGCGGCGAGCCGATCGGGGCAGCGTTCCGGGGGTCTCGGTCGGTGGTTCCCCCTCACCCGGCCGCTCGAGGACTCGCGGCCGACCTCGCCCCGCTCCGCGGGGCGAGGTGGGGGTGGCCCGGCCTCTCCCCGGCCACCCGACCCGGACAGCGACGGGGCGGCCGGTGTCTTCACCTCGCCCCCGCTTCGGGGGAGAGGTCGGCCCGGCGCTTCGCCGGGCCGGGTGAGGGGGCGCCACCTCCGGCGACTCCGCGGCGCGTCCCCGCATCGCCCCGCCCCCGTCACCCCCCGGCCGGCAGCGCCGGGGCGGCCGACGCCGTCCCCGCCTGCCGCGTCCGGGCGGACGACGGCACCACCGCCGGGGCCGACGGCTCGGCCGGGACCCGCGAGAACCCCGGCAGCCGGGCCACCCGCCGGCGGGCGTGCCACCGGGCCGCGGCCAGCGCCAGCAGCACCCCGGCCGCCGCCGCCACCCCCGGCTGGCACGCCCCGGCCGCCTGCGCCGCCGGGTGCGGGAACAGCACCGCCGCCGCCCCCAGCCCGCCGCCGACCACCGCCACCGCCGGCCCGACCGCCGCCCCCGGCAGCCGCGACAGCACGAGCACCAGCCCGAACGCGGCCGCCGAGCACCCCACCACCAGCCCCGCCCACGGCACCCGGTACACCGCCACCGGCGCCGGCGCCGGCTGCCGGGCCGTCACCGCCTCCCGCGGCGACGCCCCGTCGTCCCCGCCGGCCGGCTCCCCGGTCCGGAACCACCGGTCCAGGGCGTCGGACCCGGCCGCCGCGACCGGCACCAGCCCGGACGCCCGCGGCCGCCACCGGAACTCCGCCCGCCCGCCGCCCGCGAACAGCGGCACCGCCCCGTCCGGGACGGTCACCTGCCACCGGACGGCGTCCGCGAACGCCGCCCCCGGCAGCCGCGGCGGCCGGTACTCCGACCCCCCGTCGGCCGGCAACTGGTACCGCACCTCGACCACCGTAGTCGCCCCGGGCCGGGCCGGCGGGAGCGGGACGCGGTACGCCGGGTTCCCGTCCGGATCCGGGATCGGGGCCGCGTCCACCCGCTGGCCGTCGCGCAGGAACTCCGGGTGCGGGCCGGTCAGCGGGCCGGGCAGCCGCACCTCGACCGACGGGGTCAGCCACCGCCGCAGGAGGAACCGCGCCCGGTACCGGGTCGCCCCGCCGTCCGCCCCCCACGCCTGGATCAGGCCCCGCTCGACCCACGCCGCCACCGCCCCGCCGTCGGCCGCCGGCCGGGCCTCCAGCACCAGCGGCTCCGCCCCGGTCGCCGACAGGGTCAGGGCCGGCAGCGCGTCCCGCTCCGGGTCCCGCTCGGCCGGCGCCTCCAGCCACCCGGCGGACGCGGTGGCGAGCGCCTGCGGGGCGGTCGCGTTCGACCACACCCGGACGGCCGTCGCGGCCCGGGTCGCCGCGGCCGGGCGGAGCAGCACCACCGGCACCCGGGTCGTCCCGTCCCCGTCCGCCGGGCCGGGCGGGAGGGCGACGCCGAAGGTCGCGGTCAGGGTCAGCTCCTTGGCGTCCGGCGGCGGGGTCAGCACCCACTCCCCCGGGCCGACCGGCTCCAGCGGCGGGGTCGCCTTCAGCCCGACGGCCGCGGCCGGGCCGCGGAACCGGACCGGCCGCGGCAGCCCCTCCGGCGACCGCAGCTTGACCTCCTCCGTCACCACCATCTGCCGGTCGCCGAGGACCACCCGCGCCTGCACGTCGGCGGACAGCTCGGGCCGGTGCGGGTTCCACGCCAGCAGCACCCGCGAGAACCCGGCCTCGGCCTTCCCGGTGACGGTCGCCGCCACCCGCGCCGGCTTCCCGTCCGGCCCCGGGGCCGGGGCGAGCGGGGCGCCCCACGTCGCGTACTCCCCGTCCCACCCGCGGCCCTCCCCGCGCACCTCCAGCCCGTCCGGCACCGTCGCCGTCACCGTCGCGTTCCGGGTCTCGGCCGCCCCGGGGAACCGCGGCAGCGGCACGACCGCCGCGGCCGCCCCCGGCTCGACCGGGACGGTGGCGGTCAGCACCAGGTCGAACGGCCCCCGCTGCACCGCCGCCAGCCGGACCACCGTCGGGACCCGCAGCCCGCCGGCGAGCCGGGCCGCGGCCGCCGCCCAGAACCCGTCCGCCGGCGCCCCCTGGACTACCCCCTCGACCAGTTCCGCCGGCCCCGCCTCCGGCCCCCGCCAGTCGGCCGGCAGGTCGACCGCGACCGCCTCCGCCGCGGTCCGCAGCGGGGTCACCCGCACCTCCGCCCGGACCCGCCACCCGCCGTCCGTCAGGGTCAGCCGGTAGTGCGGCTCGACCACCACCCGCCCCTGCAGCGGCTCCGCCTCGACGGTCAGCAGCGGGGCGTTCGGCGGGGTGCCGGTCGGCCCGGTGGCGAGCCGGAACGCCGCGGCCGTTACCCCCTCCTCCGGCGGCCCCGGGTCGGCGCGCCGCAGGTCCGGCCCGTGCTTGAACGCGAACCGGGTGTGCGGCCCGGCCGTCACCTTCACCGCCCCGGTCTGGCGGAGCACGTCCGCGGCGGCGAACGGGCCGACCGGGAACGGCCCCCGGTGCTTCGGGTCCCCGGCCTTCGGCCGCGGCTGCCGGGTGACCGCCGTCACCACCCAGTCGGCGGCCGGCGACCCGGCCGGGAACTCGACCTTCCACACCGGCTTGTTCGGGTCGGCCGGCTTGGTGACCTTCGCCGCCGGGGCCGGGCTATCCGGGGCGGCGGCCCGGTCGGCGGTGACCTCGGCGGTCGCCGGGGCGGCCAGCTTCCACTCCCGGCCCGGGCCGCGGAACTTCACCTTCGCCGTCGCCTCCACCGCGGTCTCGGTCAGCCGCACCGCCACCTCGACGTCGGCCGACTGCACCGGGTCGGCCGGCTGGGCGGCCGCGGCCGGCGGGTCCCACGCCACCTCGACCGACTCGACCGGCCCGAGCGGCTGGCCGGCCTCCTGCCCGGGCCGCGGCGCGAGCTGCCCCACGTCCAGGGTCGTCGGCCGCGGGTCGGGCGGGCCGGCCTTCGCCGGGTCCGGCGTCCGGGTGGTCACGGTCGCCCGCTTCACGGCGGCGTCCGGCGGGTCGAACACGAGGGTGGTGATCGCGGCCTTCGGCAGTCCGAGGTCGAACCCGAGCTGCGGCTTCGTCCCGCGCGACGTGACCGGGGCTTCGAGGTCGAGGACGAGGGTGTGGTCGCCGGCCGACTCGACGAGGGCGGCGAACCCGTCGTCGGTGGTGTCGAGGACCGGGAGTTTGCCGCCGTCGAGGGCAGCGGCGACGAGGAACCCGCGCCTCCCGCCGAGGGCGACGGCGGTGTTCGGGGCGGCGGTGCGGAAGGTGAGGGTAAGTTTGACGGCGGCGACGAGCTGCTCGCCGCGCTTCTCGACCTTCGCCCGGACGGCGCACCCGCTCGGGGCGGCCGGCTTCTGGGCCGCGAGCTGCTTCTTCAGCTGCTCGATCTGGTCGGTGAGCTTCTGGAGTTCTTGCGGGGTGAGGGTGACCTCGCCGTCGCCCTTGCCGACCCACTGGAAGGTGCCGTCCGGGAGCTTGACCGCGGGCGACTTGGGCGGGTCAGGGGCCTGGGCGGACGCGACCAGCCCCGCGGCCAGGACGACCGCGACGGCGAGCCGCGGGCGGGGGCGGGGGGTCGGCATGGTGGTCCTCGCGGCGGTCGCCTCGACCCCGTAGGGTGGGCCGAGCCGGCGCTTCGCCGGCGAGTCCCACCACGGGCCGCCCGATGCGGTGGGACTCGCCCGCAGAGCCGGGCTCGGCCCACCCTACGACTGCGACGGCCTCGACCACTCAGTATACCCAAACCCCGCACCCGTTCCGACCGGTCAGCCCGGAATCCCGCCCCCGCCTCCCCCCGCCCGCTCGCGCAACCCGCACGCGAGGACCGCCCCCAGCGCCGCCGCCAGCAGCAGGAACGCGGCCGTGTGGGTGCCGTACACCAGCGCCAGGTCGGCGGCCCGCGGGCCGAACAGCCCCGGTACCGTCATCAGCAGGACGGCGACGGCCGTCGCGCCGACCACGAACCGGTGGACCCGGCCGGGTAATCCCCGGGCGACCGCCGCCGCGAGCGCCGCCGCCGGGATCAGCAGCACCACCGCGTGGTGCTTCCACGTCCGCTCGCTGAGCAAGAGCATCCCGACGGCGATCAGCCCGCACTCGGCGGCGAACCGCCACCCGGACCGCTCCCCGCGCGGCGCCCGGCACAGCAGCACCACCGCCAGCGCGAACCCGGCCGTCAGCCCCTTCACCGCCCACCACGCGGCCGGCCGGCCGACGTCGCACAGGTTGTGGAACGCCGCCGGGAACGGGATGTCGCCGGCCGGCGTCTTGTCGTACCCGACGAACGACGGGCTGCGGGTGAGCAGCCGGTACACGACGCCGGGCAGGGCCTGGTTCGGGTGCTCGGTCGTCACCTCGCCCTTGAGCACCGGCCGCTCGACCATGAGCCGGTACCAGTCGGTGAGGAGGTCGGCGTTCCGGTCCCACCCGAACGCCGCCCCCGGGACGACGGCGAGCCACAGCGCGAGCCCGGCGAGGCAGCCGGCGACGACCCGCCCGGCCCGCTTCCAGACGAAGTACGCCAGGAAGAGCAGGGGGGTGACCTTGCACGCGATCGCCAGCCCGAGGGCGAGGCCGGAGGCGGTGTCGCGGCCGCGGCGGTACAGTTCGAGGCACCCGGCCAGCAGGAACAGGATGAAGATGTTGACGTTGTTGTGCGTCAGGTCGCCGATCAGCGCGGGGAGCGCGACGAGCAGGGCGGCCGCCTTCGCCGCGTCGGGGAGGTGGTGGGGCGAGCCTCGTGGCACCGGCATTCCTGCCGGTGGGGGTGGAGAATCACCGGCAGGAATGCCGGTGCCACCGGCGGCCAGCCGGAACACCCACACGGCCGCGAGCACGGCCATCAGCACCTTGGCGTAGAACCACGCCAGCGCCCCGGCGACCGGCGGGAGTTCGGCGAACGGGCGGAGGACCAGGGCCATCACCGGCGGGTTCGGGTACTCGTTCCGCCCGTCGTAGATGTTGGTGCCGGTGAACACGTCCCGGACCATCGCCCGCCAGCGGAGGAACGCCGACCGCGACTGCTGGCCGGTGTCGCCCGGCTTGGCCACCTTGGCGGCGTAGCTCAGGCTGGTGGCGGCCAGCGCGGCGGCGAGCACGGCCAGGAAGGCGAGGCGGAACCGCCCGGGGTGGGCCGCGTGGGCGGCCCGGAGCTTCGCCGCGAGGCGGGGGAGGATGGTCGGCATGGGGCGCGTCCGTGCGCGGGATGGGGTGACCGGGTTGTCAGGCGGCCGGCTCGACGCTCACGCCGAGGGGGTTTGCCCCCTTCGCCTTCTGGACCGGGTCCGGGCCGCACGACCGCACCTGGTCGGCCTTCAGCTCCGCGACCTCCAGCGCCCCCACCCAGACCGCCGCCCGCCCCTTCTCGTGCGCCTCCAGCATCAGCTCGACGCACTTCTCCACCTCGTACCCGAACACCTTCCGCAGCACGAAGACGACGAACTCCATCGTGTTCAGGTCGTCGTTGTGGAGGACGACCGCGTACGGCGGCTGGCGGCGGGTGCGCGTCTCGGTGTCGGCGTCCGGGAGCACGTCCGGCTGCGGGGTGGCGACGGCCAAGGTGTGGTCTCCGGGGGCGCGGCAGCGGGTGGAGTATACCGCCGGCCGCGGCCGCGGGGAACAGGAGTCGGCCGCGGGTTGGTGGTTGCCCCCGCCCGGGCCGGGGTTTACACTTTCCTCATCGCTTACCCCGGGCGCCCCGCCCCGACCCGCCCGCCACCCACACGACCGGAGACTTCTCCCATGACCCGTCGGCTGAACCGCCGGCAGATGCTCGCCGCGTCCGCCGCCTCCCTCGGCTACTTCCACCTCGGCCCGGCGTACTCGGCTGCCAAGATCCGCGGGGCGAACGGCAAGGTGTACTTCGCCGGCGTCGGGATCAAGGGGAAGGGGGACAGCGACGTCAACCACGCCGCGGACAACGGCGAGGTGGTGGCGATCTGCGACATCGACACCAAGCGGCTGGACGAGAAGGCCAACCAGAAGGAGAAGGACGGGGCCCAGCGGTTCCTCAAGGCCGAGAAGTTCACCGACTTCCGCAAGATCTTCGACAACGCCAGCCTGCTGAAGACGATCGACGCCTTCACCGTCAGCACCCCGGACCACACCCACACCCTGCCGGCCGTCCTGGCCATGCGGGCCGGGAAGCACGTGTACTGCCAGAAGCCGCTCACCCACGACGTGGCCGAGGCCCTGCTGATGCGGGCCGAGGCGAAGAAGAACAAGGTGTGCACCCAGATGGGGAACCAGGGGACGGCCGCCAACGGGCTGCGGCGGGCGGCCGAGTTGGTCCGCGGCGGGACCCTCGGGGACGTGACCGAGGTCCACGTCTGGACCAACCGCCCGGTCTGGCCGCAGGCCCCGCAGGTGACGGACAAGGCCCCGCCGAAGAAGGCCGACGTCCCGGACCACGTGAAGTGGGACGAGTTCCTCGGGCCGGCGGAGGAGATGCCGTACGCCGCCGGCGTCCACCCGTTCAACTGGCGCGGGTTCTGGGCGTTCGGGACCGGGGCGATCGGGGACATGGCCTGCCACACCGCGAACATGGCGTTCATGGGGCTGAAGCTCGGCCACCCGACGAAGGTGTCGGCCGAGGCCGGGGACGTGAACCCGCTGACCTGCCCGAGCTTCGCCCACGTGACGATCGAGTTCCCGGCCCGGGACAAGATGGTGCCGGTCACCCTGCACTGGTACGAGGGGAAGAAGGACGGGAAGAAGATGCTCCCGCCGGAGGCGCTGGTGACGAAGGCGACCGGGCTGTCCGGCAAGCCGCTGGTGAACAGCGGGTCGATCCTGGTCGGGGCGAAGGGGATGGCGTACTCCCCGGACGACTACGGGTCGGAGGTGTTCTTCAGCACCGGGGAGAAGGCCGGCGGCGGGACGAAGCCGGAGACGCTGCCGGCGAACGGCGGCGGGGACGGCGGGCAGAAGAAGGAGTGGGTGGAGGCGATCAAGGCGAACAAGCCGGAGCTGGCGCTGTCGAACTTCGACTACGCCGGGCTCCTGACGGCGGCGTTCCTGCTGGGGAACGTGGCGATCCGGACCGGGAAGCCGTTCACCTGGGACGGGGAGAAGGGGGTGGCGAGCATCCCGGAGGCGGCCCCGCTGATCCGCCGCCAGTACCGCAAGGGGTGGGACCTGATCGGGTACAACGCGAACGGCTGACGCGCCGGTCGGCCGTAGGGCCGGCTGTGCCGGCCGCCCGGGTGAGGGCGGCCGGCACAGCCGGCCCTACGGTTCCCACGGTCGGAGGTTGCGATGCGAGCCGTGGCGTTGTGTACCGTGATCGCCACTTCCACGGCCGCGAGCGCCGGCTCGTATGAGGGGACCGTCCTCTCGGTGGAGCCGGGCAAGGTGGTGGTTCAGCTCAAGCACGGCGAGGCCAAGACGTTCGCCCTGTCGCAGACCGTCAAAGAGAACAAGTCGCCGGACGGCTACTACACGCTGCTGCACCGGCAGCTGGTCGTCGGCATGCGAATCAAGATCGATTCGCTTCGCAAAGACGGGATCGACGAGGCCCAGGGGTTCTACTTCATCGCCCCGCCGTAACAGAAGCTGCCCGGAAAATGATGATGCGCGCGCTCGCCGCTCTGCTCGTGTTGGTGGCCGCCGGCACCACCCGAGCCGGCTCCGATGAGGGGGGCCGTCGTCTGGATCGAGCCGGGCAAGGTGGTGATTCAACTGAAGAAGGGTGAAGTCAAGAGCTTCACCCTGTCGCAGGACGTCAAGGACAACAAGTCGTCGGACGGGTTCTACGCCCTGCTCCACCGGCAGTTGATCTTAGGGATGCAGATCGAAGTCGATTCTCTTCGGAAGAACGGCGTGGACGAGGCCCAGGGGTACCGCTTCATCGCCCCGCCGCCGGACCCGAACCCCTGAGCCCGGCCGCGTGGTAGAATGGGGGCATGAAGCTCTCCGACACCCTCACCGCCCTCGCCGACGACCCGCACCACCCGGTCGACCTCGCCCGGGTGGCCCTCCTGATCGCCCGCGACGCCTACTCCCAGATGAGCCCGGCGGCGTACCTCCGCCGGCTCGACCGGCTCGCCGCCCGCGTCCGCCCCCGCCTCGCCGGCTCCCTCCCCGCCCGCACCGCCGCCCTCGCCGAGTTCCTGTTCGAGGAGTGCGGGTTCGCCGGCAACGACGAGCACTACTACGACCCCCGCAACAGCTACCTCAACAAGGTCATCGACCGCCAGGTCGGGCTGCCGATCACCCTGTCGCTGCTGGCGATCGCGGTCGGCACCCGGGCGGGGCTGCCGGTCGTCGGGGTCGCGCTGCCCGGCCACTTCGTCGCCAAGGCGGTCGGCCCGGACGGGGACGAGGTGCTGTTCGACCCGTTCCACGGCGGGCAGGTCCTCGACCCGGACGGGTGCGAGGAGCTGGTCGGGGCGGTGACCGGCCGGCCGTTCGAGGCGACCCGGGAGGCCCTGGCCGCGACCCCGCCGGCGGCGTTCGTCCTGCGGATGCTGAACAACCTGAAGACGGCCTACGTGGCGGAGCGGTCGCACCTGCGGGCGGCGCGGGTGGCCCGGCGGCTGGTGCAACTCCTGCCGGACGAGCCCGGCCAGCGGCGCGACCTGGGGCTGCTGCTGGTGCAGGCCGGGCGGTACGGCCCGGCGGTCGGCCCGCTCCGGCACTACCTCGCCGCCGACCCGGATGCCGACGACGCGAAGGACGTGCGGAAGGTGCTGCACAAGGCGCTGGGCGAGGTGGCCCGGTGGAACTGAGGTAAGCGCGGGGTGGTGTCTGGGTCTTGTGGGGCAGGCATTCCTGCCTGCCAAGCCGCGGCAGGCATTCCTGCCTGCCCCACAAGACCCGCACCAGTTGCGGTCCGGCGCGGCCCGTGGTAGCCTGCGGGCGGCCACCGACCCCGGCAGACACCCGCGCCATGACCGACCCGCTCTACCGCCGGATGACCGACTTCCTGCTCGGCCTCGGCATCGCCGAGATGTCCCACACCGGCAAGACCTACCTCGGCCACCTCCTCGCCGTCCACCGGATGATGCTCGACCAGGGCTGCGACCCGGACGTCTGCCGGGCGGGCGTGTTCCACTCGATCTACGGGACCGAGGAGTTCCAGCGGTTCCAGCTCCCGCTCGACCGCCGGGCCGAGGTCCGGGCGGTCATCGGCGAGCGGGCCGAGCGGCTCGCGTACCTCAACTGCGCCATGGACCGGGCGTCGTTCGACGCCGCCCTCCGACACCCCGACGCCCCGTACCCGATGCGCGACCGGTTCACCGGCGGCGAGGTCCTGATTGGCCGGGACGACTTCGACGACCTGTGCCGGGTCCACCTGTACGACTGGCTGGAGCAGGTCCCGCGGTCCCGGCGCGGGTACGGGTACCGGCGGGACGCCTACCGCGGGATCGCCGCCCGCCTCGGCCCGGCGGCGGCCGCCTTCTGCGACCGCGTCCTCCTCGCCGGCGAACCGGCCCCGCCCGCCTGAACCCACCCCCGACCCGCGGAGTCCGCCGATGCGCCTCGCGTGCCTCCTGTGTGCGGCGGCCGCCGCCGGCCCCGCCCGCGCCGCCGACCCGGTCCGGTGCGACCTCCTCGTCGTCGGCGGGAACGAGTCGGCCGTCGCGGCCGCCGTCCAGGCGTGTCGGCTCGGGGTGAACCGGGTGGTGCTGGTCAACGACACCGACTGGCTCGGCGGGCAGTTCAGCAGCGAGGGCGTCGGGGCGGTGGACGAGTGGACCACGGTGGACGGCAAGCGGGTCGAGTTCCCGCGGTCCGGCATGTTCCTGGAGGTCGCCAAGGCGATCGAGGACCGGAACCGCGCCAAGTACGGCACCGCCGCACCCGGCAACTGCTTCTGCGCCCGGCTCACCGTCGAGCCGGGCGAGGCCGCCCGGATCTTCGAGGACCTCGTCAAGCCGCAGGTCGCCGCCGGCCGGCTCGCCGTCCACCACGGGTGGGAGCCGGCCGAGGTGACGCTCGCCGGCAACCGCGTCGCCGGGGTCCGGTTCCGCAAGGGGAAGGAGACCCTGGAGGTCGCCGCCGGGCTCACGATCGACGCCGGCGACTGGGGCGACGTGATCCGGCTCGGCGGGGCGAAGTACGCGGCCGGCCCGGACCCGAAGTCGCGGTTCGACGAGCCGAGCGCGCCCGAGAAGATCACCGACGAGAACCGGCGGGAGATGAACCCGCTGACGTACTGCGTCACCCTCCGCGGGAGCGACGCGGACGTGACGATCGCCGACCCGGACGGGTACGACCCGCGGCGGTACTTCGGGGTGAGCAGCGAGACGCGGAAGGAGTTCGACGCCGCCGGCTGGCCGAAGGGGGTGCTGCGGATGGGGGTGCCGGCGTTCGCCGACACCGCCCACGAGAAGGGGCCGTACTCCCCGCCGGTGAACGTCTACACCCACCGCCGGCTGGTGGACGCGGTGCACCTCAAGCGGGCCTTCGCGGACGAGTGCCTGTTCCTGAACTGGCCGGTCCAGGACTACCCGCTCGACCACTGGCCGAAGCCGGTCGCCGACGCCCTGGAGGCGGACGAAAAGGGGGCGTCGGGGAAGAACCTCGTCGAGCTGACCCCGGCCCAGCGGCGGGTGGTGTTCGCGGACGCCAAGCGGCACGCCCTCGGGTTGTTTCGCCACCTCCAGGCGGTCGAGCCGAAGTTCCGCCGGCTGAAGTTGACCGACGAGTACGGCACCCCGGACAAGCTCCCGCCGAAGCCGTACGTCCGCGAGGGGCTGCGGCTCGAAGCCCTGACGATGCTGCGCGAGCAGGACCTGCGGACGCCGCACCCGGAGCCGCGGTGGGCGAAGGCGATGCCGGCGGACGGGGTGTTCGGGTTCCAGTTCAACATCGACTTCCACCCGACCCGGCGGCAGTTCCTGAAGGACGACCCGGCCGGGCCGTGGGCGACGGTCCACACTGCGACGCGGAACTGGAGCACGCACACCGACCGCGGCACGTTCCCGCTGCGCGGGCTGGTGCCGGTCGAGCGGGACGGGCTGCTCGGGGCGTCGAAGAACGTCGGGGTGAGCAGCATCGTCAGCAGCGCGCTGCGGCTGCACGGCCAGATGATGCTGTGCGGGCAGGCGTCCGGGACGGTGGCGGCGGTGGCGCTGAAGCACGGCGTGCAGCCGCGGGCGGTGGCGGCGGACAAGCCGAAGGTCGCGGAGGTGCAGCGGCTGTTGGTGTCGGGGGCCGGCGGGCCGGGGGTGCTGGTGTGGCCGTACCACGACCTGGCGCCGGACCACCCGGCGTTCGCGGCGGCGAACCTGCTGTCGGTCGGCGGGGTGTGGGTGGCGGACGCGGACTCGGTGTTCTTCCGGCCGGACGCGGCGGTGTCCGCGGACGAGTGGAAGGCGGTGCTCGGGCGGCTGCCGGCGGACGTGCGGGAGAAGCTGCCCGAGGCGCCGCCGGCGACGCGCGCCGCGGCCGCGCGGCAGGTGTTCGCGGCACTGCCGTAGAACTCGCCGAAGCTTGGCGGGAGGTGACGCGCCCCGGCCGCACCCCTCCCGGGTAAACTGGTAGACGTGGGACCCGCCCGGAGGGTGGCCGTGCCGACCGCTGATTCGACCCGCACGCCGGAAGAACTCGCCCGCCTCGGGGCCGAGGTGTTCGACCGCCGGGTGCGGCCGGCCCTCCGGCCCGAGGACGACGGCAAGTTCGTCGCCGTCGACGTCGGGTCCGGGGAGTACGAGATCGACCCGGACGACTACGCGGCCGTCACCCGGCTGCGGGCGCGGGTGTTGGCGGCCGACGTCTGGCTGACCCGGGCCGGCTACCCGACCGCGTACCGGCTCGGGCGGGCCCGATGATCCGGGGCGCGGTGAACGCCCGGGGCGAGGCCGCGGTCCGGCTGCGGTTGCGCGGCCCGGGCGGGGCCGAGGCGGACGTGGACGCGGTCGTCGACACGGGCTTCACCGCCGCTCTGACGCTGCCCGCGGCCGTGATCGCCGCCCTGGGTCTGGCCCGGCAGTCGGGCGGCAGCGCGGTGCTCGGGGACGGGTCGGTCCGGCAGTTCGACATCTACGCCGTGGAGGTGGACTGGGGGGGCACCTGGCGGCCGGTGCTGGCGTCGGCCGTCGGGGACGAAGTCCTGGTCGGCATGCGCCTGCTGACCGGGCATCAGCTCCGCGTCGAAGCGGTGCCCGGGGGCGTGGTGGAGATCACGCCCCTGCCCTGAGGACCCCCCTCTTGCCGGCCAACCGCTTTCGGCGGGCGGCCAAACCGTCCCGGCCGTCGCCTCGCCGGTACTGCGCGGGGAAGCCCGCCGTCCCGACTGAGGTCCCCATGACCGCCACGCACTGCCTCCTGATCCTGTCCGCCCTGCCGCTGGTCCTCGCCGCGCTCCCGGCGGCCGACGGCCAAACCCCCAAGCCGATCACCTGCGAGGGCCACGAGGCGCCCGTCGTCTCGGTCGCGGTGTCGCCGGACGGCAAGGTCGTCGCATCCGGCTCCGACGACGAGACGCTGCGGCTCTGGAACGCCGCCGACGGCAAGCCGCTCCGCACCGTCGCGGCGACCGACCCGGCCCGGCCGAAGATCGGCTGGGTCGGGGCCCTGGCCTTCTCGCCGGACGGCAAAGCGGTGGCGGCGAACACCCCCGGCCGCGGCGGCCTTCAGTTCTTCGACCCGGGGACGGGCAAGCCGGCCGCCGGCCTCGCGCCGCAGAAGGACGGCGCCTACGGCGCGGCCTTCTCGCCGGACGGCAAGCTGCTGGCGGCGGGCAACGACGGGGTCCGGGTGTACGACGCGGCCAAGGGCGACACGGTGCACGAGTTCGCGTTCGACCGGAAGCAGGTCGGGCGGGCCTGGCGGGTCGCGTTTGCCCCGGACGGCAAGCACCTGGCGGCGGCGCTGAACCGGTACGGCGGCGAGGACGAGCAGGGGCTGCTCGTCCGGGTGTGGGAGCTGGCGGCCGGCAAGGAGGTGTTCGCGGCGTGGGAGGGCGGCCACGCCAACGCCGTCGCCTTCTCGCCGGACGGCAGGCTGCTGGCCGCCGGCGGCGAGAACGACGGCACCGTCGAGGTGTACGACTGGGCCGCGAAGAAGCGGCTCGTCCGGTTCCGGGCCGACGAGCACGTCGTCTTCTGCCTCGCCTTCTCGGCCGACGGCAAGCGGCTGTACACCGGCGGGAGCGAGCCGGAGGTGAAGGTGTGGGACCCGGCGACCGGCAAGGCGGACGGGAAGCTCGCGGGGCACACCGACCAGGTGTTGGACCTGGCCCTGTCGAAGGACGGGGCGGTGCTGGCGACCGCCGGCCGGGACAAGCGGGTGCTGATCTGGCACCCGGGCGACAAGAAGTAGCGAGCTACCGAGTTTGACGGGGCCGCCGACTCGGGGTGTCATCGATACCCGCGGCCGAACGAACGGCCGGGATCGTGTCACCCGCGAGGGCTCAAAACATGCGATGGGGGAACTGGGCGCTCGACCCGAAGAACCTGACCCTGACGCACGCGGCCGAGGGGTACGAGATCGACCTGGAGCGGATCCACACGAGCGCGGCCGTCCTGGACTGGATCTTCCAGGTCCAGCACAAGGCGTGGGCGGACGCCGGGACGACGCACGACCTGCTCCGGGCGTTCGACGACATCCTCGACCCGCAGGCCAACTACTGCTCCGACGAGCAGGACCTGCGGGCGGACGGGGGCGAGCTCGCGCGGGAGTTCGCCGGGCGCGGGGCGCGGTAGGGGCCGGCCCCCTACTTCCCCCCCGCGTCCCCGATCAGCCGCTGCAGGGCGGCGAACGCGTCGGCCGGGTCCACCGGGGCGTCGTAGGAGGCGAGTTCCCCCGCCCCGCCGACCCGCGCCTTCCCGCCGGCCGCCGCAACCCCCTTGAAATAGTCCCGCGCCTGCCGACCGGTCTCGGCGTCGGCCGCCCGCACGAACACCCACAGCCGCGGGTCGTCGCCCAGGGTCACCGCCGCCGTCCCGGCCCGCCCCTGGGCGATCACCTTCAGCCACCCCGGGCGCTTCAGGAGCTGCCCGACCAGCAGCTTCACCCCGGCCCGGTCCGCCCACCGCCCGTCGTCCGTCGCCACCCACGCCGCCGCGTCCGGCGGCACCCGCCCGGCCATCTCGGCCAACCCCGCCGGCAACGCCCCGTCCCCGGCCGCCAGGTCCCTCTTCTCGTCCAGCCCGAACACCCAGACGGTCGGCGACGCCCGCCGCACCGCCAGTGACAGCCCCTTGTCTTTCGTCGTCCGCACCCTCCTCAGCAGCGCGTCCTCGTCGGCCGGCGGGCGGCGGAAGACGACGGCGAGCGCCAGCCGGAGTTCGAGCGGACCGTCCCCGAGGTGGGTGCCGCCGGCGAGGTGGTCGACGTCCGCGAGGTCCAGCCCGAGGCCGGCGGCGGCGTCGAGGAGTTCGGCCGGGACGCCGACCTTGCGGAGGAGTTCGCCCGGGTCCTGCTTCGTCCGGGTAGCGTGGTCAAGGATCGCACCGACCCGGACGGCGAACGCGACGTTGGTGTCGGCCGGCAGTTGCCGCAGCCCGGCGAGCCGCGACGCGGGGACCGCCCCGCCGTCGGGCCGCGGCTGCTCCTCGCCGGTCGGCTCCGCCCGGTCGCGGCCGTGGTACGCCCACAGCCCGGCCCCGAGGCCGAGCAGCCCGAGTGCCAGCGCGACCGCGGCGGTGCGGCCGACGGACCACCGGGGCAGCCGGGTGGGTATGGCGGGCGGCGGGGCGGCGGGAAGCGGGGCGGCGTCGGCGACTTCGGTGGCGGTGCGGACCGGGAACACGTCGCCGCAGCGGGGGCACGCGGCCCGCCCGCCGGCCGGCGCCGCGGGCAGGGTGAACGCGGTGTTGCACGACGGGCACGACAGGCGGACGGGCATTCGGCGGCCTCGGCGAGCGGGGGGCGTCAGCCCCCTGATTGGCCATTCTATCAGGGGGCTGACGCCCCCCGCTCGCCGGGCCTACGCATCGAACCCGTGCTGCCGGCGGTGGTACGGGCCGTCGTAGAGCTGGGTCGACTTCGACGGCTCGAACCGGCCGTCCCCGGCGACCGGGCGGACCCGGGCGAGGAGGGCGTCGGCCTCGGCCTGCGGCATCGGCTTGAAGTCCCGGGCGACCGCCACGTCCTGCTCCAGCACCTTCATCGAGTCGACGCCGACGACCAGCGACGCGACGTCCTGGGACAGGGCGAACCGGAGGCACTCCTCGGCGGTGGCGACCCCGCCGGCGACGATCTTCCCGCCGCCCTCCAGGTTCCCGCCGCCGAGGCTCTTCATCCCGATGGCCGCGATGCCGCGTGCCCGCAGCTCCGGCATCACCCGGCGGATGCTGCTGCGGTAGAACGGGTCGCAGACGTTGACCGGGAGTTGGCAGGTGTCCCACGGGTGGAGCGGGAGCATGCTGAGGAAGATGTCCGGGTGCTTGTGCCCGGTGAACCCGAGGAACCGCACCTTGCCGGCCTTCTGGGCCTCGACGGCGGCGGCGAGGGCGCCGCGCTCGACGAGCCATTCCGGGTCGTTGTCGTAGTTGATCTCGTGGAACTGCCACAGGTCGATGACGTCGGTCTTGAGGCGGCGGAGGCTGTCGTCGAGGTGTTGGCGGGTGGTGGCGGCGTCGCGGCCGCAGTTCTTGGTCATGAGGAAGACCTGGTGCCGCCGGCCGCCGGCGAGGGCCTTGCCCATGAGCTCCTCGCTGCCGCCGTCGTGGTAGTCCCAGGCGTTGTCGAAGAAGGTGACGCCGTGGTCGATGGCGGCGTGCATGATGCGGATCGACTCGGCCTCACCGATCGCGGGCTGCCCGATGTGCCACCCGCCGAGGCAGAGGACGGAGACGTTCGCGCCGGTGTTGCCGAGCGGGCGGGTCGGGATCGACATGGGGCCTCCGGGTGTGGTGGGCGGGTCACGCCAGCCGGTCGTCGCCGAGGTCCAGCGGGAAGCCGAGGTCCAGGTCCTCGTACCGCGGCCGCCGGCGGCGCGGCCTCCCCCCCGGCGCCGGCGGGCCGGGCGGCTCGTACCGGCCCAGGATCAGCTCGACCACCCAGCAGCCCCGCACGTGCGCCACCGGCTCCGCCGCGTGCTTCTCCGTCCCCCGCAGGTGCCGCAGCACCGCCTCCTCGTCGCAGTCCGCGTCCAGCAGCGCGTCCGCCAGGATCGGCATCCGGTCCCACGCCCGGTCGTCGTGGATCCCGCGGGCCAGCTGCACCACCGTGTCCGTCCGCCACCCCGGCTCGAACCGCGGCGGCGAAAACGGGTTGCCCACGATCTCGCGCAGGTGCCCGGCCAGCAGCTTCCGGGCCGCCCGGTCCCGCCGGTCGTCCGCGTCCGGGTCCCCGCCCCCCCGGTTCCCCTCCTCGATCTTCCGCACCTCTTCCACCGCGATCGACTCGTACAGCCGCTTGTTCTTCGCCCCGGCCGCCTGGTCCGCCACCTCGTCCCCCTTCGCCTTCAGCCGCAGGGCGTTGTTCGCCGCCCGGTTCGCGTTCGTCCGCGTCCCGGACGCCTCGTCCACCGCCGCCCGGACCCGGTCCAGCATCTCCTCCCCCGGGTCCGCGAACAGCGCCCGCACCGCCCCGGCGGCCTCCCCCAGCGCGTTCTCGGTCCACTCGACCGCGTTCCGGGCGCTGCGGCTGGCCGCCTGGAACAGCGGGAACGCCGGGGCCACCTGGTTCGGCCGGGACAGGACCGGGGCGTCCAGGTCGGCGGCGTCCGGGTCGCACGACCGGACGATCTCCCGCTGGGCCAGCCCGGCCGCCCCGACGGCCGCCGGTAGGGCGTTGTCGATCCGCTTCACCCACTCCGCCCGGTCGGCCTCGGGGGTCGGGTGGTCGGCCCGCTCGGCGAACTCGACCGCGTCCCGCAGCACCCCGGGCGGGAACAGGTCCCAGAGCTTGCGGGTGTGGGCGGCGGACAGGAGCACCCACTGGCGCGGGGACAGCCGGTCGGCGACGTGGTCGAGCATCGCCTCCCCGTCGGCCCCGGTCAGCCACTTCGCCTCGTTCATCGGGAAGCCCCTCGCCCCGGGACCGCGGTGACAGCCTAACCTACGCCCGGCCCAGGACGGCGTCCGCCACCCAGTTCCCGCGGACGTGGACGTCGCCCGGCACCCGACAGCATTGTAACACCGTCTCGTCGTCGCACCCGGCGTCCTGGAGGGCGTCGGCCAGGATCGGGGCGGCGGAGAAGTCGCCGGAGGCGTCCATCTGGCGGGCGAGGGCGACGACGGTCGGGGTGAGCCAGTCGGGGCGGAGGGCGGGGGTGTACCCGGGCGGCGGGAAGATGTCCCGGGCGATCCCGGCCTGGGTGAGCCGGGCGGCGGCGAACGCGGCGTTCCACGCCGCCTCCCACGCCGCGGTGGTCGGCCGGCCGGGCGGGGCGGGGCCGGCGGCCCGGGTGGCGAGGGCCTTGGCGGCACTGCGGGCGGCCCAATCCGGCTCCACCCCGGCGGCGCTCGCCGCGTGCTGCCCGGGGGTGACGGCCCCGACCACGGTCCGCACGGCCGACGCCCGCAGGTCGGCGTCGGTCGCCCGCCCGTCGGCGTGCCGCTCCCGCACCAGGACCGCGCTGCGGAGGTCCGTCGGGAGGAGGTCCCACACCGTCCGGGCACAAGCGCACCCGAACAGGGTGAGCCGGCGGCCGTAGCCGGGCGGGAGGCGGGGCGGCTGGAAAGCCGAAGGCGGGACCCGGGTACGGACGAAGGCCAACAGCGGGTCGGGGGTGTCGGCGGCGAACCACTGCTCAAGCGTCATCCCGTCAGGGTAGCAGGTCGGCGACGCGGACCGTAGCGGCCGGGGCGGCGAGCGGGGCGACGGCGTCGGCCGGGCCGTAGGCGGTGCCGGTGCGGTACGCGACCCCGCCGGGGACCGGGGCCGGGTCGCGGTAGACGAGCAGCTGGCGGTTCACCAGGTCGAGCACCCAGTACTCGGTGACCCCCGCCTCGGCGTAGGTCTGGGCCGTGGTCGTCATGTCGTGGAACAGGGTGGCTTCCGCGACCTCGACGATCAGGGCCGCCACGGTCGGGTGGGCGGTGAGAGCCCGCACTGACCCGGGGATGACCGCCACGTCGGGTTGCGGTTCGGACGGCGGCGGCCCGGGCATCCGGAACGGTTGTTGGACGCGGACGTGGAACCCGACGGCGAAGGCCGGCCGGAGGGCGTCGGACGCCAGCCCGACCGCGGTGGCGTGCGGCGGGGTGCTCGGGCCGAGTTCGACGATCTGCCCGCGGATGAGTTCGACCCGCCTCCCGTCGAAGAACCCGAGCTCCCCGAGCCGGTGGTACTGCTCGACGGTGAACGGGAACGGGTTCGGGTTCTCGAACCGCGGCGGGACTTCGGTGGGGACGGCCACGGGCACGGCGGGCATGGGTCACCTCCGGCGGCAGCGTACCGTCAGGACTTCCCGAGGACGAGGTCAACCACCCAGCAGCCGCGGACGTGGGGCAGGTGCGGGTCGCGGCAGTGGGCGAGCACGTCGTCACGGTCGCACCCGGCGTCTTGGAGGGCGTCCGCCAGGATCGGCATCGGGGAGAAGTCGCGGGAGTCGTACATCCCGCGGGCGAGCGACACCGCGGTGTCCGTCCGCCAGGACGGGTCGGGCGTGACCGGGCGGAACGGGTTCCCGAAGATTTCGCGGAGGAGATCGGCGACCGCCCGGACGCCCAGCAGGCGGACGCCGCTGGTGTAGTCCCAAGGTCGGGGGTCCGGGGAGACCGCGGCGCGGGCGATCCGCGCGACCTCCTCCGCCCGCAACCGTCGGCGGTACTCCTCGTTCAGCGTATCGACCCGCCCGTCGCCGCAGCGCTCGGCCGCCGATCGGTCGCGCAGTAGCGCCACGTCCATGCACCGGCCGCGCGCCTCAACGACCGCCGCCTGTGCCAGGGATGCGGCTTCGGTCCGCTCGGCCGGGTCGCCCAACCCATCCGCCCACCGTTCAGCCACGGAAACAGCGCCCCGCGACCAGTCGGGCAACAGTTCCGCGGGCGTGCGGCAGTAGGCGACGAGCAGCAACCGGCCCTTCCGGTCGCTCGGCGGGTGCGTGCGCAACATCCATTCCGGCTGAGTGCTCGTCTCCCACGCTCGAGCGCTCACTTCGGCTCCCCGAGGTGCCGCTTCAGGAACCCGGCCGTCTTCGCCCACAGCCGCTCCATCACCGCCGGGTCGGCGCTGTACATGTGCGTCACCCCCGGCAGCGCCAGCGCCTCGAACTCCCGCCCCGCCCGGAACAGCGCGTCCGACAGCTTCAGCGTGTGCCGGTAGTACACGTTGTCGTCCGCCGTCCCGTGCACCAGCAACAGCGGCCGCTTCAGGTCCTTCGCCAAGGGGATCAGCGACGCCTCGTCGTAGGCCGCCTTCGCCTCCGGCAACAGGCCCATGTACCGCTCGGTGTAGTGGGTGTCGTAGTCCTCCCAGTCGGTCACCGGGGCGCCGGCCACCGCCGCCTTGAACACGTCCGGCCGGCGCAGCACCCCGTTCGCCGCCATGTACCCGCCGAACGACCACCCGACGACCCCCACCCGGTCGCGGTCCAGTTCCGGAAACTTGTCGCACAGGGCGTCCAACCCCTTCACCTGGTCCTCGAGCGGCACCGTCCCGAACTTCTGGTACACGGCCCGCTCCCAGTCCCGGCCGCGGCCCGGCGTCCCGCGGTTGTCGACCGCGACCACGACGAAGCCTTGGTCGGCGAGCCACTGCGGGACGAGCCAGTTCCGCATCGCCTGGACGACGTGCAAGTGCTTCGGCCCGCCGTACACGTCCAGCACCACCGGGTACTTCTTCTTCGGGTCGAAGTCGCGCGGGCGGACGACCGCGGTCCAGAAGTCGCCGACCTTCTCGACCTTGACGTTCGGGACGAACGGCGGCTCGGCCGCGACAGAGGGAAGCGTGCCGGCGGAAGTCCAGTCCTTGCGGTGGACGACGGACTGCGGCATCTCGCGGAGTGTCGTCTTCGTAACGACCGACAGTTCCAGATCGGAACTGAACGCGCCCGAGTAGACGCCGGCTTCCTTGCAGGCCGGCAGGCGACGATTCTCTTCCTCCGCCTTCTCCGCGTCGTCCTCGTCGACCGAGTGTCGGAAGCGGAAGAGGAGGGTTTGCGTCGGATCAGGGTCGAACCCGTCTGGAGACATGCGGTTGAGGGCGGACGAGATAACCATCGAGCCGGTCTCGGGATCGAAGGCAACGATCTCGCCGAACTGCTCGGTATAGGCCGGGATCATCAGCGACGATGCCGCTCCGTCTTCCCGGTAAAATTCCGGTTCGTGGAACCGCTCCGTCAGGATCCCGTAAGAGACGGCTGGGAGAATCACATTAAAGCGGGCGCCGCCCCCCGAGTTCTGCTGGACCCACACGAACCGCTTGAAGGGGAAGCGATCGCCATCCTTGAGCCAACGAAAGCTGGTCGGGTGCAGGTTGAGGAAGGCGTTATCAAACATCATCCCGACCGGGGCGATCTTCCCCGTGGGTCGTTGGACCACAAAGTATCGCATCTCCTGTTGCTTGCGGTCCTGAAGCAGGACCGTGAGCGGTCCGTTCTTCTGCCACGTGACCTCGGCGAGATACTCCCACTTCTTCCGGTCCCACTCCACCCACACCGTCTTCCCGCCCTCGACGGGAATGACGCCGAGCCGCACCGACACGTTCTTCTTCCCGGGCCGCGGGTAGAACTGCTCGGCCGGCCTCACGTCCGGCTTCAGCGGGTCGGCCACGTACCACGTCTCGACGCCCGCGTGGTCCGCCTCCGCGTAGGCGATGTGCTTCCCGTCCGGACTCCACCAGTACCCGCTGTGCCGGCCCATCTCCTCCTGCGCCACGAACTCCGCCAGCCCGTGCGTCCTCGCCGCCGTCCCGCCGGTCGTGACCGCCGACTCCTTCCCGGCCGCCAGGTCGTACACGTACACGTCGTACCCGCGGACGTAGGCGACCTTCGACCCGTCCGGAGACCACTTCGGGTCGACGCCCGCGCCGCCCGCGCCGGTCTTCAGCTCGGTCGCCTTCCCGGCGGCGCGGTCGAACACGTACAGCTTGCCGCCGAGCGCCACCAGCACGTGCTTGCCGTCGCGGTCGAGGTGGTAGTCGGTGAACCCGCCGACGCTCACCCGCTGCCGCTCCCGCCGGGCCTTCTCCTCCGGCGTCAGGTTCTCCTCCGCCCCCTTCAGCAGCATCTCGGGGGAGAGCAACTCCCGGGTCTTCCCGGTCGCCACGTCGAACTCGAACAGCTTCAGCTTCGGGGCCTTCGGGTCGGCCCGGAGGAACAGGACGGTCTTCCCGTCCGGGGCGACCTTCGGCTTCTGCGGGCGGCCGAGCAGGAACCCGCGGGTCTCGGCGTACTGCCGCAGGAAGGTGGTGTCCACGGGCTTGGCGGGGACGGGGTCGGCCGCCGGCGCGACGGCGGCGGTGAGGGCGGCGACGGCGGCCGCGCGGAGGGTGGTGCTCATGCGGACCAGGATACCGCGCCGCCGGGGCCGGCGACACGCGGCGGGCGCGGGTCACTCCCCGCCGCGGCCGAGCGACTTCTCGAGGGCGCGGATCGCGTCCCGGAGGTGCTCGAGGGCGGGGTTGATGTCCAGGGCGGTGCGGTACGCCCGGATCGCGGCCCGCGGCTTGCCGAGCTTCGCCAGGCACTGACCCAACCCGGCGGCGGCCCCGAAGTGGAACGGGTTGAGCCGGAGCACCGCCTCGCAGTCCTCGGCGGCCCGGGCGAACTCGCCGCGGCGGAAGAGCCAGATGGCCCGCTGGTTCCGGGCCTCGGCGAACGCCGGCGCTGCGCGGATCAGGGCGTCGAACTCGGCCCGCGCCGCCGGGGCGTCGGGGTCCTCGGCCGCCTCGCGCAGCCGGCGGGTCTGGTCGGCGGTGCCGCCGCGGAACCACAGCTCCCACAGGGCGTCGGCGGCGAACCGCTGGACGACCGGGTCGGGGTCGTGCAGGGCGGCGGCGGCGGCCGGGTTCGAGTCCATCCCGCCGACCAGCCCGAGGGCCAGGGCGGCGGCCCGCCGGGTCTTCACGTCCGGGGACGCGAGCACCCGCTGGAGCGTCCCCTCGGTGTACCGCCCGCGGACCGCCGACCGGAACTCGCGGAGGGCGTCCTGCGCCCCGGCCGCCCACAGGTCCTCGTCGTCGCCCGGGCGGAGCTCGGGCAGGCGGTCGTAGAACTCGGCGAGGAGCGGCGGCGGCACGGGCGGGACTCCCGGGGCGGCGGAGCGTTCGGGTTCACCCTAGTGTACGCCGCCGCGGCCGGGAGGTGTGAACCGGCGGCGTTGCGGCCGGCCGGGGGGTGGGGGTAGGATGGCGTGATCCCAGCGGAGGTCCGAGATGAGCGTCACCCTGCCGACCCCGCCCGCGCCGCCGCCCGGCGCGGTCCCGCCGCTGCCGGCCGACGTGCGGGCGTTCGCCGACCGGCACGGCATCGGCGAGCACGTCGCCGCCACCGCCCGGCTGTTGCGCGAGTCGTTCCCGCCGGCCGGCGAAGTCTCGTTCCGCCTGTTCGTCGACCCCGAGACGGAGGACGAAAACCCGTGGACCGCGGTGGTCGTCGCCGTCCGCTCCCGGTTGACGGTGCCGGAACTGCTCCGCGCCGCCGACGGGTTCTACGACCGGTGGATCCCGGCTACCCCGCCGCCGGCCCGGGACCTCATCATCCCCTCCTACTCCCCGGCGTGACGCGTGGACGCCCGCCTCAACCTCGACCTGGCTCGCGGACTGATCGCCGGGGTGAAGGCGAACACGCCCGTGACCGGCGGGGCGGGCGAGCCGGAGTGCCGGTGCGCGGCCGGGCGGGCGTACTACGCCGCCTACCTCACGGCCCGCCGGTTCCTCCGCGACGTCGGCCTGCGCCTGCCGCCGACCAGCTCGTCCCACTCCGTCGTCCAGTTCGCCCTGGCCAACGCCGGCGTCGATCTGCTCGTCCGGGTCTCGTCCGAACTGCGCGAGCTGTACCAGGCCCGGGCGGCCGCGGACTACGACCTCGCCGACCCCGCCCCAGAACAGGTGTCGGCGGCCGACATGGCGGTCGGGCGGGCCGAGTTCGTCCTGCTCGCGCTCGACCTGATCGCGGCCGGGCGGGTCAACCCGCCGGTCGACACCGCCGCGGTCGCCGACGCCGTCCTCGCGTGGGCCAAGGCCAACGGGCAGGACCCCAAGATCCGCCGGGCGTGAACCGCCCCGTCAGTCCGCCAGCGGGATGCGGTTCGCCGGCGGCTCGGCCGGGGCGGCCGGCGCCTTCGGCATCGGGGCCACCGGCGCCCCGCCCCCGCCGCCCGGCCCCGCCGGCGGCGGACTCGCCCGCGTCGCCGCCCCGCCCGCCGACCCACCCGCCTTCCGCGCCTTCCAGTCCTTCACGTCCGCCGACACCACGTCCACCGCCTTCAGCAGCTGCGTGTCCAGCCCCTTCGCCCAGTCCGCCGGCGACACCTCCACCGCCACGTCCGGCACCACCCCCTGCTTCTCCATGTTCACCCCCGCGGCGGTCCACACCCCGGTCCGCGGCAGCCGGAACGTGCTCCCGTCGATCAGCCGGGTCGAGTACGTCCCGATCACCATCCCGCCGGTCGCCTGCCCCACCACCTTCCCCAGCCCGAGGGAGCGGAACGCGTGCGGGAAGATCTCCGCGTCCGAGTACGACCGGTTGTTGCACACCACCGCCAAGGGCTTCGTCCACTTCCGGTCGTGGTTCCGCAGCACCAGCCCCTCGCCGCCGTCCCGCTGGCGGAAGACCGTGTGCTCCTTCCCGGCCAGGTAGTTCAGCACCTGGTCGTGGGTGAACCCGCCGCCGTTGTACCGGACGTCGATCACCAGGGCGTCCTTGTCGAAGTGGTCCGAGTACAGGCTCCGGACGAACACCTCCAGCCCGGCGTCGTCCATGCTCGGGATGTGGATGTACCCGACCCGGCCGGCGCTGGCCCGCGACACCGCGTCCGCGTTCGCCCGCACCCACCGCTCGTACATCAGCTGGCCCGCCCGGTCCCGGCTCGCCGCCACCACCTCCACCCGCCGCCGGCCCGGCGCCTTCGGGTCGAACGTCACGTCCAGCCGCACCGACTCCCCGACCTTGTTGTTCAGCAGCTGCGACACGTTCACCTTGTCCGTCAGCTCGACGCGGTCGATCGCCAGGATCACGTCACCCGGCTTCAGGTCGGTCCCGCGGCGGTCCGCCGGGCCGCGCTTCAGCACCTCCGCGACCTTCAGCCCTGGGCCGGGGTACGCGTCGTCGAACAGCAGCCCGAGGTCCGCGGTCCACTCGTCCGGGGTCGGGAGCCGGCCGCTGATCCCGAGGTGGGAGGCGTTCAGCTCCCCGAGCATCATGCTCACCAGGGCGTACAGGTCCTCCCGCTGGGCGACGTGCCCGACCAGCGGCTGGAACCGCGCCCGCACCGCCGGCCAGTCCGCCCCGTGCTCCTTGAAGTCGTAGAAGGAGTCGGACAGCGCCCGCCAGCACTGGGCGAACATCTCCGCGAACTCCTCGTCCCGCCGGACCGTCATCTTCGCCTGGAACGCGATCCGGCTCGGCTCCGCCGACGTCCCGCCGAGCAGCGCCCCGAGCGGCCCGCCCGCTCGCACCGACCGGAACTCCCCGGCCCCGTTCAGGAAGTAGATGAGCCCGGGGCTCTTCTTCGCCCACCGGATGTTCCGCGGGGCCTGCCCGGACGTCGTCACCCGGGTCACGCTGCTCCCGTTCGCGCTCGCCACCCACAGGTCGTCGCCGGTGCCGGAGTGGCGGAACGCGATCTGGGCGCCGTTCGGCGAGATCGCGGCCGAGTCCGCCGACATGGCGCTCGCCCGGTCCGCTCGCAGGTGGATGTCGTCCCAGTCGACCTCCCCGGCGGTGCCCGGGGTGCCGGGCCGCTGCAGGTTCAGGACGAACGGGGCGTACACCCCGCGGCGGTGGCTGATGAACCCGATCTTGTTCCCGGTCCGGCTCCAGGTGACGTCCCCGTTCCAGGTCGCGTACCGGGTGACGTTCCGCGGCTCCCCGCCGTCCGCCGGGACGACGAACAGCTCGCTGGCGAACGACCCGTCGGTCCGGGCGTACGCGATCATCTTCCCGTCCGGGGACCAGTCGTAGTCCGACACCTGGGCGTCGCCGGCGAGCACCTTCTGGTCCGACCCGTCCGCTTTCATCGTCCACAGCTTGCCGCCGCGGAGGAAGGCGACCCGGTCCCCCTTCGGGCTGAACGTCGGGGCCGACTCCCCGGCCGGGGTGTCGGTCAGCCGCCGCGCCTTGAACTTGTGCGCCTTGGCGAACTCGGGGTGCTCCGGGTCGTCGGCCTCCAGCAGGTAGACGTCCTCGTGCCCGGACCGGTCGGAGAGGAAGACGACGCTCTTGCCGTCCGGGCTGAAGCTCGGGGAGTGGTCGAACGCCGGGGAGTCGGTCAGCCGGGTCGCCTTCCCGCCGTCCGGCAGGCGGACCAGGAACAGCTCGCCCTGGACGACGAGGACGGCCGCGTCCTCGTCCGGGTTCAGCGCGAACGCGGTCGCGTTCTGGGTGAAGGTGACCGCCCGCTCGGTGTTCGACTTGTCGTCCGCGTTCACCTCGATCGCCAGCTTCCGCGGCGGGGCGGTGGTCTTGGTCCCGGCGACCCACAGGTCGGCCCCGCACTCGTACACCACCCACTCCCCGTTCCCGCTGATCCGGGCGCGGCGGACGGTGTCCTCGTCGTGGGTGGTGAGCCGGCGGGGGGCGCCGGTCGGGACGTGCCCCGACTCCAGGTCCTGCACCACCACGTTCGCGCACCCCTTCTTGCTGCCGACCTCCGACACGTAGAGCAGCCGCCGGCCGTCCGGCGCCCACATCGGCGACGAGTCCTGGCCGTCGAAGGTGGTGAGCTGCCGCGGGTCGGTGCCGTCCGGGCGGCTCACCCACAGGTCGTCGTTGCTCGACCCGCGGTACCCGCGGCGGTACCACGTCCCCGGCCCGCGGACGAACGCGACGGCGCCGCCGGCCGGCGAGAAGTGGGCCTCCTTCCCCTCGAACAGCGGGAGCCGCCGCTCCGGCCCGCCGGCCGCCGGGACGGTGTAACACTCCAGGTTCTGCGGGAACGCGGTCGACCGGGACGAGGCGAACACGACCGACTTCCCGTCCGGGGTCCACCCGGACACCATGTCGTGCCCGCTGTCGAAGGTGAGGCGGCGCGGCTTCCCGCCGACCGCCGGGGCGACGAACACGTCGTACTGGCCGTGCCGGTTCGAGCTGAACGCCAGCCACTTCCCGTCCGGGCTGAAGACGGGGTTGACGTCGTGGGCCTCGTGCATGGTCACCGGCCGGGCCACCCCGCCGACCGACTCGACCGTCCAGACGTCGCCGAGGTAGCTGAACGCGACCAGCTTGCCGTCCGGGGAGATGTCCGGGGTGCGGGCGAACCGGATCGGCTCCTGGGCGGCGGCGGGCGAGAACAGTAGCAGGGAAAAGGGCAGGGTGAGGAGGCGGAGGTGGCGGGGCATGGGTGCTCTCGACCGGAGGCGGTGCGGGCGGAGGTCACGAGAGGTACACATCCACCTTAACCCACCGGGGCGGCGGGTTCAAAAGGGAATGACGGGCGGGCCGCCGCAGGTTGACAGCGGAATCGGCGGAACCCGACCGGGTACCCCTGAGAGCGGCATGAGACTTGTGCAGGTGAGGGTGACCGGGCCGGCCGGTCCGGGTTACTATTGCGATGGGATTGCCACCCGTGCGCGTCGGGGTGCCGTCATGCGTCTCGCCAAGTTCGCCGCCTTCTTCGTCGGCGTCGGCCTCGTCCTCGTGTACGACCCGGACCACTCCCCCGGCCAGTTCGGCAAGGGCGGCCCGCCGGGCGGGGGCGGGGCTACGCCTGGCGGCGGGGGGGGCTTCGGCGGGAAGGGCGGCGGGTTCGGCGGCCCGCCCGACCCGGCCAAGATGTGGGGGTACATCTCCCGCGGGAAGGACAGCGTCGACCTGAACGACCCGGCCAACTCCCGGCTGAAGGCCCGGATGGAGCAGGAGGGGCGGCCGATCCCGCCCGGCGGCATCCTGACCAAGGAGATGTACATCGCCGACGCCGAGCGGCGGATCGCGGCCGGGACCTTCGGCACCCCGGGTGCCCCGGCGTTCGGGGCGCCGGCGGGCGGCGCCCCGGGCACGGTCACGTTCAGCGTCGCCCCCGGCGGCCCGGTTCCGGGCGGACCCCCGACCCCGGGCGGCCCGCCGAGTTTCGTGCCGATGGGCGGGGGCGGCCCGCCGATGGGCGGCGGGCGCGGGGGCGGCAACGACAGCCCGGAGGAGCGGGCCGCCCAGCGGATCCGCGAGCAGGACAAGAACGGGGACGGGAAGGTCTCGTTCGAGGAGGCCGACGGCCGGCTCCGGGAGAACTTCCAGCGGATCGACGCGAACGGGGACGGGTCCGTCGACGCGGCCGAGTACGCGGCGTACTACGCCAGCCGCGGCGGCCCCGGCGGCGGTCGCGGCCCCGGCGGCGACCCGAACGGCGGCGGCCCGGGCTGGGCCGGCGGGTACGGCCCGAACGGCGAGCGGCCGGGGGAGAAGAAGGAGACGGAGGAGCCGAAGCCGGTCGCCATGCGGTACGGGCACCTGCCGAAGGACCTGCCGGAGTGGTTCGACAAGCACGACACCAACAAGGACGGGCAGGTGCAGATGCACGAGTGGCGGCTGGCCAAGGAGGACCTGGCCAAGTTCGTCGAGATGGACCTGAACAAGGACGGGCTGGTGACCGCCGACGAGTTCCTCCGGTTCGGCCGGAACAAGGCGGAGGACGAGCGGATCGCCGCCCTGAACGACCCGGACGGGGCGGTGCGGCCGGCGGTCGCGGTCAAGTCCGGCCGCGGCGGGCCCGGCGGCGGCATCTCGCTGCCCGGCTCGACCCCGGCGTCGACGTCCGACAGCAAGGCCGGCCCGGGCCGCGGGCCGTCGTCGGACAAGGGCTCGTCGGACAAGGCCTCTTCCGACAAGAACGGCGGGGAGAAGGGGAAGAACCCGTTCCGCCCTGAGGGTGGGGGGAAGGACAAGAAGAAGAACTGACCGGGCGTCCGCCCGGTCCCGCGCCCCGCCCGCCGGCCTCTCCCCGGCGGGCGGCGGCGTTTCGTGAGTAGCAGGCACACTCCGTGTGCCGCCCGCAACCCACGCGGGCGGCACACGGAGTGTGCCTGCTACGTGCCGGTCACGGCCGCCCGCAGCTCGCCGGCCAGGAACACGCTCCCCGTCACGCACACCAGGTCGAGTTGCCCCGTCGCGGCCCGGGCGGCGGCCCACGCCTCCCGGCCGGTGGCGTGCGTCGTGAACGCCGCCCCCGGCGCCACCTCCGCCAGCACCGCGGCCAGCTTCTCCGGCGGGACGCTCCGCGGGTTGTTCCCGTACCGGGTCAAATGGAAGTGGTCGAAGTACCCGGCCAGGACGCGGAGCATCCCGCGGTAGTCCTTGTCGGACGACACGGCGAACACGACGCGCCGGGTTCCCACATGTACGGGAGGGAGTGACTTCGTCAGCGTGTTCACCAGCGCCTCGGCGCTCGGCACGTTGTGGGCCGTGTCGAGGAAGATGTACGGGGCGGTGGAGATGTGTTGGATGCGCGCGGGCCAGCAGACACGCTCGAGGCCGTCGGCGACGGCTTCATCGGAGATCGGCATGCCCGCCCCGCGGAGCCGCTCGACCGTGGCGACCGCGACCGCGGCGTTCGCGACTTGGTGCTCGCCCCACAGCCCGATGCCGGGCAGTTCGTACCGGGCCCGCGGCGTCGTGAACACGAGCCGCGCGTGCTTCCCCCAACCGTCCTCCCCCCGGTGGAAGTCTCGCCCCTGTTCCCACAGCGGCGCGCCGGCCTCCGCCGCCACCCGCCGCACCACCTCCCGCGGGCCGGGCTGCGTCACCCCGCTGACCACCGGCACCCGCCGCTTGACGATGCCCGCCTTCTGGTACGCGATCTCCTCCAGCGTGTTCCCGAGTTGCGCCGTGTGGTCGAGGCCGACGTTCGTGACCACCGACACGAGCGGGGTGCAGACGTTGGTGCTGTCGAACCGCCCGCCGAGGCCGACCTCGACCACCGCCACGTCGCACCGGCGGTACCAGAAGTGGAGGAACCCCAGGGCGGTGCCGACCTCGAAGAACGACACCCCCGGCCCGCCGCCGGCCTCCAGCGCCCGCACCGCCGGGGCGATCTCGGCCATCCGCGCCGCGAGTTCGGCGTGGGAGATGTTCGCGCCGTCCACCTGAACGCGCTCCTCGACGTGTTCGAGGTGCGGGGAGGTGAACAGCCCGACGCGGTACCCGGCGGCCCGGAGCACCGCCGCGAGCATGGCGCAGGTCGAGCCCTTGCCCTTGGTGCCGGTGACGTGGACGAGGCGGACGCGGTCGTGCGGGTCGCCGAGGAGGCGGAGGAGCGCCCGCATCCGCTCCAGCTTCAGGTCGCCCGGCCCGGCCGCCCGCACCTCGAAGTTGATGCGGCCGTACCAGAAGGCCAGGGCCTCGTCGTAGGTCATGCGGACAGGGTAAACCCGCGGGCAGAGAACGGGAAGGCGCCGGCCTACCGCCAGTCCAGCCCGGAGACCGACTGCCCGCCGCCCGCCGCCAGGATCGTCTTCGGGTCCGAGCCGTCCGCGTCGGCCACCGTCACCCGCCAGGCGAACTCCTTCGCGTCCCCGACCACCCGCGGGGCCCCCGGGGCCGGCAGGAGCCGGACCTTCTCCAGCCAGTCGTACGCCACCCGCTTCCCGTCCGGCGACCAGCAGGCGTGCCACACCCCGGTGACGGCGGCCGGCACCTTGACCTCCCGTTCGGTCCCGTCGGCCACCGACACGACCACCAGGGTCGGATCCGGGTCGGTCGCCTTCCCCCGGGGCCGGGTGCCGAGGACCGACTTGCCGTCCGGGGAAAACTGCAGGCCCTTGAAGACCTTGTCGCTCAGCGGCCGGGGCTTGAGGGCGGCCAGCGGGACCAGGTACGTTTCCGCGGTGGCGAACGGCTCCTTCCCCTTGAACGTGACGGTGAGAAGTGTCTTCCCGTCCGGAGACACGTCGACGATCGCATGGCCGGCCGGCACGGCCAGCGGCGTCTTGGTCTTGGCGGCCGGGTCGTACACCCAACTGACGAGCGCGGGCGGCTTGCCGTTCTCGGGCGGGTCGGCCGCCTTGTCCGGGTCGATCTGCGACCCGTAGAGCTTGGTACCGTCCCGGGACCAGACCGCGCTCGGGTGCCGCGCGTCGCTCAGGAGGGGCTCCTTCGGCCCGCCCTTCGCGTCGAGGTCGAGGACGAACAGTTGGTTCCGGGTCCACGGCCCCTTGGCGTCGGCCTCCAGGTCCAGTTGGAAGGCCGCCAGCCGCTTCCCGTCGGGCGACAGGCGAGGCATCCACAGGGATCTCGCCTCGCCGAAGGCCGGCACGGGGAGCGGGGTGCCGTCCGGCTTGAACAGCTCGACCGGCTTGTCCTTGCTGAACGAGGTCACCGCGATGACGCCCTCGCGCGGCGGCTGGGGTCGCGGGACCGGGGCCCGGCGCGACGCCGGGGCGGGCCGGGCGGGGTCCGCGGAACCGGCGGCGATCAGGCCGCACACGAGCACGGCGACGGCCGCCGTGAGCTTGCACAGGAGCGTCATCCCGAATACCCCCCGGGTGAGTTCGGCCACGCCGGCCGGGACGGCGTCCGCCGCGGCGAGCCGGGCCGCGGCTTCGGTCAGCCGCCGCGGGACCGCCGCGGCGCGGGCCAGTTCGGCGAAGTAGACGCCCAGCCCGGCCGCGGGGGCGGTCACCCCGCGGGTCCGCAGCCGGGCGGCCAGCGCCTTCCGGGCCGCCGCCAGCCGGCTCGACACCGTCCCCTCCGGCACCCCGAGCCGCGCGGCCGCGGCCTTCCGGCTCAGCCCGTCGAGTTCGCACAGCACCACCACCGCCCGCAGCCGGTCCGGCAGCCGGGCGATCTCCTCGTCCAGAACCTGAAGCACGTCCGGGTCGGCACCCTGCGGAGCGGGGGCGGGGCGGTCGGGGACGGCGGGCACCGGGGCTTCCCTCCTCAGCCGGCGGTCGGCCCGGGCGCGGGCGGTCCGGGCGGTGCGGACCGCCACCCCGTACAGCCACGCCCGCACGGCCTCGCGCGGTCGCACGTCTCGGGCCCGCCGGGCCAGGATCAGGAACGTCGCCTGGAAGGCGTCGTCGGCGAGGTGGGGGTCGCCGGCGGCCCGGCGGCAGACGGCGTACACCATCGGCCCGTGCCGGGCCACCAGCCCGGCGAACGCGTCGGCGTCCCCGGCCTCGGCGAACCGCCCGAGCAGCCGGCCGTCGGCCGCCGCGGGGTCGGCGGACCGGGCGAGCAGGGTTCGGCCGACGCGGGCCAGGGGCGGGGCGGGGTCCGGCATGCGGGCCTCCGGTGGTCCTACCCCCTCATTGTCGGGTAACGGGGCGGCGCGTCGGCAGAAATGCGTGGGCGACGGGACGCGTGGTGACGGACGGGTCCGAGCCCGAGCGCCAGCGAGGGTCTCGCGAACCCCCCTCGCTGGCGCTCGGGCTCGGACGATTGGCGCGACTTGTCAGCCCTGGACCGGCATGCACACCTGCTCCAGCAGCCGCTCGCACCGCTCCTGGATCACGTCCGCCAGGTTCGGGAGCGGGGCGCCCTCCGGCAGCGACTCGCGGACCGCCGCCAGCCACCGGGCGAAGCTGTACAGCTGGGCGAACCCGTCCAAGGACACCGGCTCCAGCCGGACGTTCTTCCCCCGCCGCTCCGCGTCCTGCCAGAGCGCCTTGCTCTTCCCGGTCACCGCCAGGTCGTCCTCCGGCCGCATCAGGATGAGCAGGTCGGCGACCGCCGGCTGGGCGTCGGTCACCCCGAGCTTCACCTCCAGGTCCTTCGGCTTGCCGGCCCCGCGGGCCAGGAACAGCCCGACCCCGACCTTCCACGGCTGCCCGTCCTTGCACGCCCAGTGGGCGATCGTCACCGCCCCGTACGCCGGGTGGTCCCCGAAGTTGAACTCCCCGACGACGTGCTGGAGCCGCCACGGCCCGACCTTCACCCCGTGCTCGTGGCACGCCGCCAGGAACGCCCCGAGCCCGGCCTGCAGCTCCCGCGTCGCCCCGGTCAGCGCCCCCTCCGGCTCCAGCTTCCGCCGGGCCGCCCGCTGCTCCTGGTCCCACAGCTCGACCAGCCCGGCGTGCGACAGCCCGGCCGGCCGCACCGCCGGCTCGACCGTCGGCGGCACCGGCTCCGGCGAGCGGGGGGCGTCAGCCCCCTGAGGCTCCGGCGTGCTCAGGGGGCTGACGGCCCCCGCTCGCTCGGCCTCCTCCGGCGGGCCGAACTCGGCGGACGGGGCGTCCGCCGGCAGCTCGACCACGTCCACCGACTTGAACGTGACCGCCGGGGCGGCCTCCGGCTCGGCGTGCCCGAGCAGCGCGGCGACCCGGCTGGCGGCCTCCGTCGGCGGCAACTCCGGCGGGGCGTCGGGGATGGCGTCCGCGGCGATGCGCGGGGCGGGCGCCTCGTCGTCCGGGCCGTACACCAGGTGGTCGAACAGGTGCCGGCACTGCTGGAGCATGTCCCGCAGGGTCGGCTCGGTCCGGGCGATCCGCCCGACCTGCTCGTCGGCGAACGGGTACACCTCCGGGAGCGGGCCGCCGTCCGCCGGCACCTCGTCCAGGCACGGCCGCAGCCGGGCCTCGACGACGCGGCGGAACAGGTCGGCCGGCGGGGCCTCCAGCCGGATCGCCTTCACGGTGCCCTGCCGCGGGACGTGGACCGGGTTGTTCAGCCGGTCCTGGATGTACCCGTCCAGGCTCGGGACGAACCGGTTCCACAGCCCGCGCTCGGCGAACACCAGGAAGCACAGCCCGTCGATCTGGTGCATCACCTGGACGATCCCGGCGAAGAACGCCTCGGCCGTCTTGTGGGCGTCGTCGCTGCGGCGGGCGAGCAGCAGGTCCTCGAGCTGGTCGAACGCCACCACCACCGGCGTCTTGAGCGACCGGAACACCTCGGTCAGCACCTTGAACAGGGCGAGGACGAGATCTTGTCGCGTCGGCCGGACGTGGAACTCGAGTTCCGCGAACCCGTAGGTGAGGAACCCGGCCAGCTCGGCCTCGTCGCCGAGCAGGACGGCCCGGGCGAACCCCTGGACGACGTGCCGCCGCATCAGCCCGGCGGTGTTGTGGGCCTCGGTCTTGCGGGCGTGGGCGGCGAGCAGGTCGTACGCCTTCTGCGGCGAGAGCCCGGCCTCCTGCAGCGCCGGCGCGAGCGGGGCCGGGGTGCGGGCGAAGGTCGCGGCCCCGGCCAGGTTCTCGGCCAGCCAGTCGGCCCGCTCGCCCGCCTGCTGGGTGCCGAGGCCGAGCCGCCGGGCCCACCGGCCCAGCCCCGGCGGCGGGAACAGCTCCACCTTCTCGGCCGGCGACAGCTCCCGCAGCGCCGCCGCCAGCCCGCGGCGGACGAGCTGGTCGCCGATGTACTCCAGCGGGCGGACGCCCTTCTGCCGCCCGCCGCCGAGCAGGGCGTCGATGATCTGGAACAGCAGGTACTCGAGGAAGTCGCTGTCCTTCTGGTAGACGCCGGGGGTGACGAGGAGCTGCCACGGCCCGCCGCCGCCGTGCTTGATCGAGTGGAGCAGGTGGGTCTTGCCGGCCCCCTTGTTCCCGAGGACCGGGACGACCTCGGAGTGGGCGAGCGGGTCGTACCGGTACAGGTCGATGACCGCGTGCAGCAGGTCCCGCTCGGCGGCGAACAGCTCCGGCACGTGGTACCGGGCGCACACCTCGTCGTCCGGGTTGCGGGCGAAGTAGTTGCGGAACGGGTTCCCGGCCCGCTTCAGCCGGTCGCGGGTGCCGGGGGCGATCGGGGCGGCGTCGGCGGTCGGGGTCATCCGGTTCCCTCCGGGACAGGGTTCAACGTGGACGCCGCCGGAACCCGAACCCAGGCCGTTGGCCTGGGCTGAGGGAGGGCGGCCCTTCGGGCCTCAGGCAGAAGAGCCCCGAAGGGGCGGGCTCCCTCAGCCCAGGCCAACGGCCTGGGTTCCGGCGGCCTTGAGCGAGGCGTAGTACGCGACCCCGTGCCCGGCGAGCAGGGCGTAGGTCGGCTCCGGCATGGCGTACAGCGGGCCGGTCCACGGGTGGAGGTAGACGGCCCCGTCCGCCTGCAGGCCGCGGAGGCAGTCGTGGAACCGGCCGATCGTCGGGGCCGGGGACAGCCCGCGGTACAACTCCGGCAGCGGGCAGTCCTCGCCGGCCGCCCCGGACCAGTCGGCGAGCCGGGCCAGGACCGCCGCCGCCAGGTCGGGTTCGGCGTCGAGCACGGCGACGGTCACCGGCGCGGGGTCGGGTTCGAGGACCCCGTTTAGCCGCGACGCGGAGTCCTCGGAGCGGAGCGCGAGCGCCTCCGTCGCGCTCCCCTTCGGGTCGCGGCTAAACGGGGCTGCGATCCGGGCCGCGGTCACCGCCGGGAGCACCCGGGCGACGGCGTCCTTCAGCCCCTGGAGGTTGTCGGCCATCCGCCGGGCGGTGGCGAGCAGCTCCCCGACCTCGCCGCGCCGGGCCTCCAGCACCCGGACGAAGTCCTCCAGCACCTGCTTCGGGTTCACCTGGGCGAGCAGGAACTCCCACCCGGCGTCGGAGAGGGCGTACAGGTCGCGCGGGGCGCGGGCGGACGGGTCGGGGCCGGCGGGGCGGACGAGGTTCTCGGCGACGCACTTCTGGGCGGCCGGCCTGGCGGCGGCGGTGTTCGGGAACAGCCCGGGGTCGGCCTTGCCGGCGAACAGCGGCAGCCCGGCCGGGTGGGCGGCGGCCCGGGCGAGGGCGTCGGTCAGCTGCTGGGTGAGCTTGTCGGCCACGGGTCCGCTTCCGTGCGGGTGCCAGGGTTCGGGCCGGCATGCTAGTCCGGACCGGCTCCCGGTTGCAACCCCGACCGCCCGGCGTCAAGATGAGGGACCACGAACGCCCCCGGAGACCCGCCGATGCCCGGACGACCCCTCGCCGGCCTGTTCCTCGCGCTACTCGCCGCCGGCCCGGCCCCGGCCGACGACCCGAAGCTGCCGGACGCGGCGGCGTTCGACCGGCTGGTGGTGGACAGCCTGCGGGACGTCCACAACCGCGGGGCGGACCTGTACAACACGGCGAAGGACCACGCCGGGGCGTACCGGATGTACCAGGGGGGGCTGGTCGCCGTCCGCCCGCTGCTGGCCCACCGCCCGGCCGCCCAGAAGCTGATCGACGACGGGCTGGCCGCCGCCGAGAAGGAGGCGAACCCGGCCCAGAAGGCGTTCAAGCTGCACGAGGCGATCGAGGCGGTGCGGGCCGACCTGAAGGCCCCGGCCAAGCCGCCGGAGAAGCCGAAGCCGCCGGCCGAGCCGGAGCCGAAGGGGAAGGCGGAGAAGGTCGAGCCGAAGCCGGCCCCGGCCGAGGTCGCCCCGCCGCCCCGCCCGAAGGAGGCCGGCAAGAAGCCGGCCGACCCGCCGACCCAGCCGGTCGGGGCGAAGGCGGCCGGCACCGCCGGGCGGGTGACGCTCAAGGGCCAGCCGCTGACCGCGGCCGAGGTGACGGTGGTGTCGGTCGACCGGCAGAAGCCGGTGGTGTTCACCGCGGTGATCCGGGCGGACGGGAGTTACGCGTTCGCGGAGCCGCTGCCGCCGGGCCGGTACGTGGTGATCGTGACGGCGAAGGCGGTGCCGGAGAAGTACCAGACGACGACCACGTCCGGGCTGGTGATCGAGGTGAAGGCCGGCGGCAACACGATCGACCTGGACCTGAAGTGACGGCCCACCGCATCCCACGCCGCCCGTGTCTTCACCTCCCCCTTGGTGGGGGAGGTCGCCGGCGCCTCGCCGGCGGGTGGGGGGGAAAGCGACACGGCGCGGACGGCTGCGGGGAACTGTGGGGTCGCTCTTCCCCCCACCCGGCCCGGCGAAGCGCCGGTCCGACCTCCCCCACCAGGGGGGAGGTGAAGACCAAAGCCCGCTCGCCGCGTCACGCCTGCGTCTTGAGCGGGTCGGCGGCGACCGCCGCGTTCGCCGCGGCGACCGGCGGCGGCACCGCCAGCAGCCAGTTCGCCCGCCACCGGTCGCCGTCCGGCACCAGCTCGCTCACCGCCAGGTTCGGGATCTTGCCGATCCCCACCCAGTCCGCCGGCCCCTTGTCCCGCAGCAGGCTCAAGAGCAGCACCTTGCACACGACCCCGTGGCAGACGACCGCCACCCGCCCGCCGGGGTGGGCGCCGGCCACCCGCCGGAACGCCGGCACCACCCGCTCCCGCAACTCGTCGAACGACTCCATCCCCGGGTAGGCGTAGGCGGTGTCCCCGGAGAGCCAGCGGGAGATCGTCTCGTCCCACACCCGGTCCGCCTCGGGGCGGGGCATCGCGGTCAGCGGCCCGACCTTCCGCTCGTGCAACTGCGGCTCGATCAGGTGCGGCACCCCGCACGCCGCCGCGATCGGGGCGGCGGTGTCCTGGGCGCGGATCATCCCCGACGACACTACGACCGTCGGGCGGAGGGCGGCGAACCACCCGGCGGCGGCCTCCGCCTGTCGGCGGCCGTGGTCCCCGAGTTCGACGTCGGATTCCGCCCCGTGGAACCGGGTCGGGGCGGCGGTTTCGGCGTGGCGGGCGAGCCAGATCGTCGTCATCGGGTGTCTTCCTGGAGCGCGGCCGTCCCGGCCGCTCCACCGACACGCAGCGGGTTGCTTCCGGGGGAACCGCCGGCCGCAACGACCGCGGTAGCGGCGGCCGGGACGGCCGCGCTCCAGGGAGGCCGTCAGTCCCCGCCGTCGGGGCCGGACTTGGGGGCGGCCGGTTCGCCGGCCTTCGCCTCGGCCGGGCGGGGCCGGGCCGGGCCGGTCGGGTTCATGCCGCCCTCCAGCCGGGCCAGCTTCTCGCGGCAGTCCTGCAGCCCCTTCTGCAGGTCCTTCAGCACCTCCTCGACCTGCCGGTGCTGGGCGTCCCGGTGGGCCTTCCGCTCCAGGTCGGCGGCCCGGTTCCGGTCCTGCTCCTGGGTGGTCCGGGCCACCTCCTCGCGGACCGCCTTCAGGTCGGCCGCGGCCGCGGCCAGCTTCTCCCGCAGCCCGTCCAGCCCGGCCACGTCCTTCCGGACCCCCTCCAGCCCGGCGACCCGGTCCTTCACCACCTCCAGCGCCGCCGCGTCCTTCCGCAGCGCGTCCGCCCCGGCGGCCGCGTCCTTCCGCAGGGTGTCCACGGCGGCCGCGGCCGCGTTCACCCGCTCCCGCAGCCCCTCGTGGTCGGCCTTGAGGGCGTCGAGCGACCGGATCCGCTCGTACTGGGTGCTGGTGCGGGTGTTGAACTCGTCCTTCTTCACCAGCTCGGCCCGGGCCTCCCGCTCCCGGCTCAGCTCGGCCCGCAGGTCGGTGATGTTGCCCGAGATGCTGTTGTACAGGGTGAGCGCCCCGAGCGCGACCATGCTCAGCAGGGTGCCGCCGAACACCCGCCAGAACAGCGACACCCGCTCGTCCCCGGCCTCGCCCGCCCGGGCCGGCTGGGCCGCCCGCACCGCCTCCGCCGCCCCGACCGCCTCGTCCCCCGACCCGTCCCGCCCGTCGTGAGCCCCGTAGCGCTTCTGCAGCACGGCGTCCTGCCCCCCCAAGAACCGGGCCGTCGTCCGGTGACGGCGCGAAGGTGTGGAGTCCCGGAAGGTTGGGGGATAGCGAGGCTTCCCCAGCCCCGCAACCCCGCTCCCGGCACGCCGGGCGAACGGCGGCGGGGCGGGGACTTGCGCTGGCGGAGTAGCAGGCACACTCCGTGTGCCGTCTGCTGGTTCCGCTGCGGCGGGCGGCACACGGAGTGTGCCTGCTACACGACGGGTCACTTCTTCTGCTTCGCCGCCCACTCCTTCCAGGCGGTCGCGGCGAGCAGCTTGTCCCCGGCGGTGGCGTTCGTCGGCGGGCCGAAGTCCTCCCCGGTCAGGCTCTTCAGCCCCGCCCGGGCGGCCCGGATCACCAGGTCCTCGTCGTCCCCGAGCGCCGCGACCAGGTCCGGGACGTGGTCCCGGTCGTCCTTCATCGCCATCGCCAGCACCGCCCCCCGCCGCAACTCCGGGTCCTCGTCCTTCGCCATCCCCCGCAGGGTGGCGGCGGTCATCCGGCAGAGCCGCTCGGCCAGCGCCTCGCGGGCCTCCCGCCGCCGGTCGGCGTCCAGCCGGGGGATGGCCGCGACCAGCGCCTGGGTGTTCACCGCCCCCTTGGCGTCCCGCACCCGCTTCAGGATGGCCGCCCAGTCCGTGTCGGACGACTTGAGGAGTTGGGCGGCGAGGACGGCGGCCTCACTCCCGGCCGGGCCGGGCAGGACCAGCGGCGGGGCGGTCGGGTCCTGCTTCGGCACGACCGCCGTCCCGCCGGACTTCGGCCCCGGCTCCGGGACGGCCGGGAGGCCGGCCTTCATCTCGGTCGTCGCCTCCTTCTGCACCCGCCCGGACAGGTCCCGGGCCAGGTTCGACTTGCACAGGAACAGCACCGCGAACGCGGTGTTCGCCTCCGCCCCGTACAACTCGTTCCCGCCCCACGACCCGTCCGGGTGCTGGGTCAGGACCAGCGTCCGGCACCCGGCCGGGTGCCAGTCCACCCCGCCGATCTTGTCCATCCCGTACACCACCCCGACCCGCTCGACCGACCAGAAGAAGTACAGGTCGTGCCGCCCGTACCCGGCCTTCGGGTCCAGGACCAGGGCCCCGCGGCCGAGCCGGGCCGACTCGGCCAGGTGCGCCCCGAGCCCGCGGAGCCCCCGCTGGACGGCCAGGTCCCGGGCGTCGAGCGGGCGGGCCGGCGGCTTCCCGGCGTCGGCCTTCGGGTCGGCCTTCGGCGGCGGCTGGAAGAACGGGTCGTCCGGGACGTCCTTCGGGGCGGGGTCCTTCGGGGCCTCTTTCTTGGGCGGGTCTTTCTTCCGCTCGTCCCGGCGGGCCACCCCGGTGGCCAGGGCGATCAGCCCGGCGCAGTGCATCGACGGGCTGCCCTCCCGGCCGGGCATGTACTCCCACCCGCCGCTGGTCGCGCTCTGGGCGGTGAGGAACCGCCGCTCCACCCGGTCCAGGCACCCGTTCACCCAGTCGGCCGGCACCCCGTGCTTGCGGGACAGCCAGACGGCGATGACCGCGAACTGGGTGTTCGAGTTGTCGTCCGTCCCGTGGGTGGTCTGGGACGGGTCCGGCGGCTTGACCGCCTTGGCGTGCTTCTCCACCTCCGGGTGTAGCCCCGCGCCGGCCGGCTTCAGCCCGCGGAGGGCCTTCGCCTCCTCCTCGGAGAGCGTCCGGACGCAGGCGTACCCCCACCCGCCCTGCGGGTTCTGCCCGGCCAGCAGGCGGACGGCCATCGCCTGGATCAGCGGCTGGTCGCCCGGCTCCCCGTACCGGTCCAGGTACATCAGGCAGAGGGCCACCTGGTACGTCTGGGTCTGGGTCGGGGCCGCGTCCCGGACGGCCGCGGTGATCGCCTTCACGGCCGGGTCGCCCCCGGGCACCCCGCCCTCCAGGAGGGCGAGGCCGGACATGGCGGTCGCCCCGATGCCGTGGCTCGCCCCGTGCTTCCCGTGGTTCGCCCGGAGCCAGTCGGTCCCCTTCTTGATGGCCGCGTCGATCTGCTTCTGGTCGGCGGCGGCCGCCCCGGCGGGGGCGAGGAGCAGCCCGGCCACGAGGCCGGCGGCGACGCGCATGGTGTGACCCTCGGGCGGGGACGGCGGACGACGGGACGCCGACAGTCTAACACGCCCGCCGGCCGGCGGCGACGGGCAACCGGCCGGGGCTTGTTCCTTGTCCGCCCCCGCCCGATCCGGTATCCTTCAGGCGCACCGGTCGGCCGCCGGAGTGGACCCATGACCGACCCCGACCTCGCCCGCGCCGCCGACTGGCTCCGGCTCGCCGACCGCGTCTGCGTCCTGACCGGGGCCGGGGTCTCGGCCGAGAGCGGGGTGCCGACGTTCCGGGCCGCCGACGGGCTGTGGGAGGGTCACCGGATCGAGGACGTGGCCAGCCCGGACGGGTGGGACCGCGACCCGCTCTTGGTGTGGGAGTTCTACAACGCCCGCCGGGCCAACGTCGCCACCGTGAAGCCGAACCCCGGGCACGACGCCCTGGTGAAGCTCGAGGACCGGTGGGGCGACCGGTTCACCCTGGTGACGCAGAACGTGGACGGCCTGCACCGGGCGGCCGGCAGCCGGAACGTGCTGGAGGTCCACGGCAGCCTGCGCCGCACGCGGTGCCTCGGGTGCGGGCAGGTCGCGGACCGGGAGTTGGAGCCGCTCGGCCCGGCCCCGGAGTGCCCGCGCTGCCGCGGCCGGCTCCGCCCGGACATCGTCTGGTTCGGCGAGGCGCTGCCGGAGGACGTGTGGGCGGCGGCCCTGGAGGCGGCCTACGGGTGCGACGTGCTGCTGGTGGTCGGCACGTCGGCGGTCGTCCACCCGGCGGCGTCGCTGATCCCGATCGCCAAGCGGCGCGGCCACCCGGCCGCGAAGGTGGTCGAGGTGAACCTGACCGAGACGGAGGCGAGCCGGCTCGCGGACGTCGGCCTGTACGGCCCGTCCGGGGTGGTGCTGCCGAGGCTGGTCGAAAGGTTGTGACCGTATGCCCGCGACGCGGCTGGACGGGAAGGCGCTGGCGGCGACGATGCGGGCGGAGGTGGCCGCCGGGGCGGCCGCCCGCGTCGCCGCCGGCCGCCCCCCGCCCGGGCTGGCCGCGGTCATCGTCGGGGACAACCCGGCCAGCCAGGTGTACGTCCGGAACAAGCACAAGGCGTGTCAGGACGCCGGGTTCGCGTCCTGGGTCCACACCCTCCCGGCGGCCACCACCCAGCCCGAACTCCTCGCCCTCGTCGCGGAACTGAACGCCGACCCGGCCGTCCACGGCATCCTGGTCCAGCTCCCGCTCCCGAAGCAGATCGACGAGGACGCGGTGATCCGCGCCGTGGCCCCGGGCAAGGACGTGGACTGCTTCCACCCGGAGAACGTCGGCCTGCTGGCGACCGGGCACCCGCGGTACTACCCGTGCACCCCGCACGGGGTGGTGCAGTTGTTGCACCGGAACGGCGTCGCCACCGCCGGCCGGGAGGTGGTGGTGGTCGGGCGGAGCAACATCGTCGGCAAGCCGCTGGCCCTGATGCTGGCCCAGAAGCCGACGGCGGCCAACCCGGCCGGCGGGGACGCGACGGTGACCGTCGCCCACACCCGGACGCGCGACCTGGCGGCGGTCTGCCGGCGGGCGGAGATCCTGGTGGCCGCCGCGGGGGTGCCGGGCGTCGTCAACCCGGACATGGTCGCCCCGGGGGCGGCGGTGGTGGACGTGGGGACGAACAGCGTCGGCGGGAAGCTGGTCGGGGACGTGCACCCGGGGGTGGCGGACGTGGCCGGGTACCTGTCCCCGGTGCCGGGGGGCGTCGGCCCGATGACGATCACGATGCTGCTGGTGAACACCCTGGCCGCCGCCGGGCGGCTGGACGGGTAACGCGAACCGGCCCACGGGCCGCAGCCATATCAGGCCGCTCATGAACCTGAACCTGACGACCGCCACCCGGATCGGGCTGAACCTGCTGGCCCTGCTCGGGATCGCCGTCTCCCTGTACCTCGGGGCGAGCATCTTCGTCCCGCTGGTGCTGTCGGTGCTGCTGGCGTCGATCCTGTTCCCGCCGGCCCGGTTCCTGAACGCCCGGCTCCGGGTCCCGTGGTTCTTCGCCTGCGTCGTCCCGCTGCTGGCGGCCGTCGCCCTGTTCCTGGTCGTACTGGTGGCGTTCGGGATCGCCGTCCCGCGGACGATCGAGGCCCTGCCGAAGGACCCCAAGGGGTGGGAGGAGCGGTACGAGAAGATCGTGGCGAACCTGAACCAGATCGTCCCGTTCAGCCTCGGCAACGCCCTGCCCCCGGAGGCCAAGGACTCCCAGGTCTACAAGGTGGTGAAGGAGCTGTTCAGCGAGAACAACGCGGCGGACGCGGTGAAGAAGATCGCCGCCCACCTCGTGGAGTACGTCGTCCAGGCCATCCTGATCATGTTCATCACCCTGTTCCTCCTGCTGGAGGGGCAGATGCTCTCGGACAAGGTGCGGGCGATCTTCGGCCCGTCGCGCGAGACCCAGGACCGGGTGACGAAGGCAATCGCGGAGATGGCCGAGGCGGTCCGCGTGTACCTGGTGTGGCGGACGATCGTGAACCTCGGGCTGGCGATCGTCCTCGGGGTGGTGTACCAGGCCGCCCGGCTCGAGTACTGGTACCTGTGGGCGCTCCTGGTCGCCGTCCTGAGCTACGTCCCGTACATCGGGACGATCGCCGCCGGCATCCCCCCGGTGCTCGACGCCCTGATCTTCGTCGACCCGGCGATGGCGATCGGGATCGGCATCTTCTACACCGGGGTGGTGACGTTCGAGGGGTACATCATCGTCCCGTGGGTGATGGGCCGGAGCATGGACCTGAACGCCACCACGGTGCTGCTCGCGTGCCTGCTGTGGAACCTGCTGTGGGGCATCCCGGGGCTGTTCCTGGCGATGCCGCTGATGGCCGCGGTCAAGGCGGTGTGCATGCAGGTGGAGGGGTGGCAGGGGTGGGGCGACCTGATGAGCTCCGGCCCGGCCAAGCCGCTCCGGCTCGAGTCCGACCCGGGCAACGGCGGGGCGGACGCGAAAGGGGGCAGCCCGTCCGCGGGCGACTCGAAAAGTAACGGGAACGGGGGCTGACCGCGGGCCGGCGGCGCGGGCCGCGAGGCGGGTGGCCGCGGTGCTCCGCGACGCCCTGGCGCGGGGCAGGGGCCGGGGGCGGAGGGGGGGTACCTGAGCGGGGGGCGTGAGCCCCCCGTGGGTTTGGTACCCCAGGGGGCTCACGCCCCCCGCTCAGGTCGCATCAGTTCACTTCAGCACGGACAGGTTCGCCACCCACCCGGTCACGCTCGGGTCCACCCAGCTCAGCAGGATCGCCTGCGGGAACACCCCCAGCGCCACCGCCAGCCCCGCGAACGGCACGAGCACCGCCGCCTCCCGCGCCGACAGGTCCGGGAACCCCGCCGTCGCCGGGTTCGTCCCCAGGTACACCCGCTGCCACGTCCACAGCAGGTACCCGGCCGTCAGGATCACGCTCAGCACGGCGGGGATCGCCAGCGCCGGGGAGAAGTTCCACGCGGCCAGTAGCACCATGAACTCGCCGACGAACCCGCACAGCCCCGGCAGCCCGAGCGACGCGAAGAACAGCACCGCCGCGAACCCGGCGTACAGCGGCATCGGCTCCTTCAGCCCGCCGAGACGGTTCACGTCCCGGTGGTGCGCCCGGTCGTAGACGACCCCGACCGCGAAGAACAGCGCCGCCGCCGTCACCCCGTGCGAGAACATCTGGAAGATCGCCCCGTCCACGCCCCACTGCCAGTACTGGCTGTTCGCCCCCGACCCCCATGCCGCCAGCCCGAGCACCACGAACCCCATGTGGCTGACCGACGAGTACGCCAGGAGTCGCTTGAAGTCGGTCTGCCCCATCGCCACCAGCGCCCCGTAGACGATCCCGACCACGCCGATCAGCCCGACCCACCACGCCAGCTCCGCCGCCGCCCACGGGCAGACCGGGAACGCGACCCGGATCAGCCCGTACCCGCCGAGCTTCAGCAGCACCCCGGCCAGGATCATGCTCACCGCCGTCGGGGCCTCGACGTGCGCGTCCGGCAGCCACGAGTGCAAGGGGACGATCGGCACCTTCACCGCGAACCCGACGAACAAGAGCGCGAAGAACAGGTACTGGAACTCCTTCGTGCAGACCGGCTGGGCCTTCAGCCGGGCGACCGCCGCGGCCGGGTCCACCCCGGGGGCGAACAGCCGGACCTTGTCCCCGTCCGCGGCCGCCTCCCCGAACCGCCGCTGGGCGTCGAGCCGGTGCTCCTGCCCGTTCAGCACGAGCATCACCGCCCGCCCGGCCTTCGACAGCGTGACGAAGTCGAACGTGTGCACCTCGACGCGGGCCAGCGCGTCCGCCTCGGACAGCGACGGGTCCTTCTTCCGCTCCTCGGCCGCCCGGGTCCGCACCTCCGCCTGGTCCACGAAGTCGCGGACGTCCGCCGTGTACAGCCCGATCATCGCGACCAGCAGGCCGACGCTCCCGAGCAGGGTGTACAGGACGAACTTCAGGGCCGCGTACCGCCGCCGCCCGCCGCCCCACAGCCCGATCAGGACGAACATCGGCAGCAGCATCACCTCGTAGAAGACGTAGAAGAGGAAGAAGTCGAGGGCGAGGAACGCCCCGATCACCCCGGCCTCCAGCACCAGCACAAGCGCGAGGTACCCGCGGACCGACTGCTCGATCTTCCACGACGCGGCGACGGCGAGGAAGGTGACCAGTGCGGTGAGCACGATCAGGGGCAGGCTGATCCCGTCCACCCCGACGGCGTACTGGATGCCGAACCGCTCGACCCACGGCCGGCGGGCCACCCAGTCGTCCGACTGCAGCGCCCCGGGGATCGGCTGGGCGGCGGCGCCGGCGGCCCGGTCGGCGACGGCGTCGAGCCGGGTCTCCGGGGCGTACCGCGGGAACCCGTTCGCGTCCGGGTGGTGGTCGATCATCTGGTAGTACCCGACGACGACGCACAGGCTCGCCGCCAGGGTGCCGGCGGACCCGAACAGGGCCCACCACCGCATCGCCTCCGGCCACCGCGCCGGGAACAGGAGCAGCCCGGCCGCGAACGCCGCCGGCAAGAGGACCAGCGCGGTCAGCCAGGTGAGGTCGGACTCGGGCATGCCGGGGTCCCGGGGAATGAATCGTGGGCGAGGCAGGAGTGCCTCGCCGACCCGGGGCGAGGCAGGAGTGCCTCGCCCACGGCGGGCAGGACTACTTCGCCAGGGCCGTCAGGATCCCCAGCACGAGCACCGCCGTCAAGGCCAGCGCCGCGACGTACGTCCGGAGCCGGCCGGTCTGCGCCCCGCGCAGCGCCCGCCCGACGGCGTCGAACGTCTGGGCGACGGCGTTCAGCAGGCCGTCGAGGGTGAACAGGTCGAACCGCCGCGGCGGCGGCTCGGCCGCCCCCGGCGGGGCCGGGCCGTCGGCCGACCGCTTGTCCGCCGCCGCCGCCACCTGCGCCAGCGCCACCGTCGGCCGCACCACGGCCGCGTCGTACGCCTCGTCGAAGTACCACTTCCCGGCGAGGAACCGGTACCACGCCGGCCCCGGCCGCCACAGCTCCACGTCCGCCGGCTGCCGCCGGCCGAAGAACCACCACGCCACCCCGGCCCCGAGCACGGCGAGGCCGAGCGCCGCCCCGCCGACCGCGAGGTGGTGGTGGTGGGCGGTCTCCCGCTCGGCCGCGAACCCGACCGCGACCGCCGCCGGCTCCGCCTTCTCCAGCACGTGCCCGAGGTAGCTGGCGTCCGCGTCCCACAGCGGCCAGCCCCACGCGACGCCGACGCTGAACAGCGCGAGCACGACCAGCGGCAGCGTCATCACCGCCGGCGACTCGTGGGCGTGGTGGTGGACGTCCGCGTCCCGCGGCGGCCCGGCGAACGTGAGGAACCAGAGCCGGAGCATGTAGAACGCGGTGAGGCCGGCGGTGAGGAGCGGCACGACGAACAGGGCGAGGTGCTGCCGATGGTCGAGGCCGAACCCGGCCGCCGCGGACAGCACTTGGTCCTTGCTGTACCACCCGCTGAACAGCGGCGCCCCGCTGATCGCCAGGACGCCGACGAGCATGGTGAACGCGGTCACCGGCATCCTCCGCCGCAGCCCGCCCATCCGCCGCACGTCCTGCTCGTGGTGGCAGCCGTGGATCACGCTCCCGGCGCAGAGGAACAGCAGCGCCTTGAAGAACGCGTGGGTGATGAGGTGGAGCAGCCCCGCGACCCACCCGCCGACGCCGAGGGCCAGCATCATGAACCCGAGCTGGCTGCACGTCGAGTACGCCAGGATCCGCTTGATGTCCGTCTGCACGAGGGCGATCGTCGCGGAGACGAACAGGGTGGCCGCGCCGACGTAGGCGATGACGAGCAGCACCTCCGGGGCGAACAGCGGGAAGCACCGGCCGACGAGGTACACCCCGGCGGCGACCATGGTGGCGGCGTGGATGAGCGCCGACACCGGGGTCGGCCCCTCCATCGCGTCCGGCAGCCAGGTGTGGAGCGGCACCTGGGCGCTCTTCCCGACGCACCCGAGGAAGATGCCGAGGCCCATCACCACGAACAGGGCGTACGGGATCGCGCCGTAGGTGGTGAGGTCGGCCCGCGCCGGGACGGCGAACTCCCGGTCCTGGTGCCGCCCGTACCCCGGGCCGTGGAAGTGGTCCGGGTTCTCCCACGCGAGCGGGAACAGCACCAGGTGGCTGCCGGTGCCGAACTCGTCCCGCGGCGGCAGGGCGTACTCCGCCGGCCCGGCCGGGTTCACGCGGACGAGTCGGTCGGCGAGGTCGAGCTTCTTCGTGTGGGTGTCCGCGGCCGGCGCCCGGACCCGGCGGGTCAGCTCCTCGATGTTCAGCGTCCCGCAGTACGTCCACGCCACCAGGATGCCGACCAGGAACCCGGCGTCCCCGACCCGGTTGACGACGAACGCCTTGTTCGCCGCCCGGCTCGCGCTCGGGCGCTCGTAGTAGAACCCGATCAGGAAGAACGAGCACGCCCCGACCAGCTCCCAGCTCACGAACACCTGGAACAGGTTGTCCGCGATCAGCAGGTTGAGCATCGAGAACGCGAACAGCGACAGGTACAGGAAGAACCGGCCGAACCGCCCGCGGCGCTTGAAGTGGTGCGACCCGGGCGTCTGCCGGTCGACCTCGTGGTCCTCGACCGTCTCCCCGGCCTCGTCCCGCATGTACCCGATCGAGAACAGGAAGATGAGGGTGCCGACGACGGTGACCATCGCGAACGCGACGGCGGTGAGGTGGTCGATCTTGTACCCGAGCTCGAGGGCGAGCGCCGGCCGCGGGGCGGGGCGGTTCGGGTCGGCCGCCCGCTGCCGCTCCCACTCCGCCGCGGCGGTGTCGCCCGGCCCGATCCGCACCCAGTCGGTCCGCTCCGCCCACCGGCCGGGGGTCGGGTCGTCGAGGAACCAGACCAGCCCGAGGACGGCCAGCGCCGCCGCGGCGGCCATGCCGGCGGTGGCGAGGTACGCCCCGGTCTTCAGCGGCTTGTCCCCGCCGCACACCCAGTACAGGGTGCCGGCGAACCCGCCGTCGCGGCGGAACGGCCGGCACGCCGCCCGCACCCCGCCGCCGGCCAGCAGCAGCGCGAACGCCGCGAGCGGCAGCAGGGTGGCGGCGACGTACAGGCGGCCGGGGGCTTCCATGGGTCAGGGCTTCCCGGCCAGGGGGACCTTGGCGTCCGTCAGGACCGCGTCGAACGCCTTCTGCGGCCCGGCCGTGGTCAGGAACCCGCCGGCGGCCGCGTCCCCGGCGTACGCCTTGACCTGGAGGCACTGGAAGCAGACGACGAAGTCGACCGTCTTCTTCTCGCGGGTGACCCGGATGCCGTGCCGCGGGATGAAGCAGGCGGCCACCGTCCCGTCGCTGTCCGTGGCGCCCTTCTTGAACGCCGCCACCAGCTTCTTCCGGGTCTCCGCGTCCGTCACCGCCGTCTTCCCGAGGACGCGCCAGCCGTGGAACCCGTCCTTCGGCTTCTCGTCCGGCTCCTTCGGGTCGAGCGACAGCAGCTCGAACTCCTCCGCCTTCTCCAGGGCGGCCAGGAGGTCGGCCGGGATCTTGTTGTCGGCCGCCCCCCCGCACCCGCCGACCAGGAGCAAGAGCGCGACGGCACCGGACCGGCGCATCGTGGGTCTCCTTCGGGTCAGCCTTTCAGCTCGTCCGCCTCGTCCACGTCGACGGTGGCGTGGTTGTTGTAGAAGTTGAGGATGATCGCCAGGGCGACGGCGGCCTCGGCCGCGGCGAGCACCACGACCAGCAGCGCGAACACCTGGCCGTCGAGCCGGAATGCCGGGCTGAACCGGGCGAACGCCACCAGGTTCACGTTCGCCGCGTTCAGGATCAGCTCCACCCCCATCAGCACCCCGACCGCGTTCCGCTTGGTGGCGACGCACACCACCCCGCAGGCGAACAGGAACGCCGACAGCACCAGGAACGGCTGCAGCCCGAGTTCGGTCACGCCCGCACCCTCCGCTTCGCCCGGGCCAGGTACGCCGCCCCGACCAGCACCACCAAGAGGTGGACCGACACCACCTCGAACGGCAACAGGTACGCCACCGGGGTGCGGGCGACGGGCGTGGCGTCGGGCACGCCGGTCACCGGCCCGGCCGGGTTCGCCTCCGTCACCCCGAGGAACGACAGCCCGAGCGGCCCCGGGCCGGGGAGGGCCGTGTCGGTCGGTGCGGGCGGCGTGGCGATCCGGAAGGAGACGGTGACGAGTAGCCCGAACAGCGCGACCCCGAGCGCCCCGGCGACCGCCCACTCGGCGGGCCGGGTGCGCAACTCGCGGAGCGGCCCCTGGGCCGTCAGCATCACCCCGAACACGACCAGCACCAGGGTGCCGCCGACGTACACGAGCAGCTGCGCCGCCCCGACGAACTCGGCCCCGAGGAGGAAGTACAGGAGGGCGACGCCGACGAGCGTGAAGAGCAGCCAGACGGCCATCCGGACGACGTTCCGGGCCACGACCACCCCGAGGGCGGACACGGCGGTGACGGTCGCCACCAGGGCGAACAGGGCGACGGGGAGGGTCATGGTCGTGTCAGGATTAGGGACGGGGGCCGCCACCCGCCACCCGGTTAGCGACGCTTCGCCGGAGCGTCCGCCGCCAGCGGGGTCGGGCGGCCGTCCCACGCCCCGGGCAGCCGGCCCGGCGGGGCGGACATCGACGGCGCCCGGAAGGCGCTCGCGAACGTCAGCAGCACGAACCCGGCCGACCCGAACGCCAGCCCGTACCGCACCACCTCCGCGGCCCCCGCCGGCACCAGCAAGAGCCACAAACACACCCCGACCAGCAGCACGCAACTGATCGGCAGGAAGTAGTGGAGGCACACCATCATCACCTGGTCGATGCGGAGCCGCGGCAAGGACCACCGCATCCACATCATCACCAGCACCAGCATCCAACACTTGCCGACGAACACCGCGACGTTGAGCAGGTTCCCGCCCCAGAACCCGAGCATGGAGGTCGCCTCCGCCGGCAGGAACCCGGCGTGCCACCCGCCGAGGAACAGCAAGGCCGCCAGCCCGCTGACGGCGAACATGCTGCCGTACTCGGCGAGGAAGAAGTACGACCACCGGATCCCGCTGTACTCGGTGTGGAACCCGGCCACCAGCTCGCTCTCCGCCTCCGCGAGGTCGAACGGCGCCCGCTTGCAGCTCGCGGTGGCGCAGATGTAGAAGACGAAGAACGCGGCGAACGTGAACGGGTCGTGGAACAGGTTCCAGTGCCAGAACCATCCGGCCTGTTGGGCGCCGATGGTGTTGAGGTTGAGAGTGCCGGCGACACACACTGGCACGACGACACACAAGGCCCGCGGCACCTCATAGCTCACCACCTGGGCGGCCTCCCGCACCCCGCCGAACAGCGACCACTTGCTCGCCGACGCGTACCCGGCCAGCACCACCCCGAACACCTCGCTCGACAGCACCGCCAGCACGAAGAACGCGGCGACGTTCAGCTCCTTCGCCACCAGCCCGTTGCCGAACGGCAGGGCCAGGAACCCGACGAAGCTGGCGCAGAACGCGAGGTACGGGGCGAGCTTGAACAGGAACCGGTCGGCGGCGGTCGGGGCGTGGTCCTCCTTCGACACCAGCTTGATCCCGTCGGCCAGCGACTGGAGCAGCCCGAACGGGCCGACCCGGGTCGGCCCGAGCCGGTCCTGGATCCGCCCGGACACCTTCCGCTCGGCCCAGATGGCGAAGAACGTGGACACCCCGACGAACCCGAACAGCAGGGCCGCGGCGACGACCCCGGCGGCCGCCACGTCCCACGGGTACGGCAGCAGGTCGGACCAGAAGTCGGGCACGGGAGTACCATGCGAGGGGAGGGTCGCGTCCGGGAAATGTATCGGAGGGGGAAACGATGTTCCACCACCGCCCGCGGCTCGGCCCGGCGACCGCCCGCCCGTACTCGGTCCGGCCCGGCAACGCCACGCTTCCCGCCGCGCTCCGTCAACGGCCCGAGCCGGCCGAGCCGCCGGCGCTCGACCCGCACGCCCGCACCCCCGAGGTCGCCCGGGTCGAAGCCGTGCTCCTGCTCGCCGACGAGCCCCTCGCCGCCCGCCGGCTCGCGGAGGTCGCCGGCCTCGCCGGGGCCGCCGAGGCGCGGGCCGCGGTCGAGCGGCTGAAGGGGCTGTACGACGCCGACGGGACGGCGTTCCAGGTGGAGGAGATCGCCGGCGGGTACCAGCTCACCACCCGGCCGGCGTACCACCCGTGGCTGGCCCGGCTGCGGCGGACCGGGCACGAGCTGCGGCTGTCCCCGGCGGCGCTGGAGACGCTGGCGGTGGTGGCGTACAAGCAGCCGGTCACCCGGGCGGACGTGGACGGGGTGCGCGGGGTGGGGTGCGGGGAGGTGGTCCGGCAGCTGATGGAGAAGGGGCTGGTGCGGACCGCCGGCCGGCACCCGTCGCTCGGCCGGCCGCAGCTGTACGCGACGACCCGGAAGTTCCTCCGGGCGTTCGGGCTGAACACCCTGGCGGACCTGCCGGAGGCCGGGGCGCTGCGGGCCCCGGGCGGGGCGAAATCGTGAGGCCGGCACTTCACCGCATGCCATCAATATGCTACATACAGTCGGGGCACACATCCATATCCGCGCCCGAGGGGAGTTAGACCGTGGCCAAGGCGAAGCCCGAGACCAACGGGGAGAAGGCGGAGAGCAACATGGGCATGGTGCGGGTCGCCATGCAGGAGCTGGGGGCGGACGCGAAGCCGCTGGAGCTGCAGGCCCACATCAAGGCCAAGTACGGGGTGGAGCTGGCGACCAACATCATCTCGAACTACAAGTTCCAGATCCGCAGCAAGGGGGCGGGGCGGCCGGCCGGGGCGGCCCGCGGGCGGCGGGCCGGGGGGCCGGCCCTGCGGGTCGAGGACTTCGAGGCGGTCCGCGGGCTGGTCACCCGGCTCGGGGCCGACCAGGTGAAGCGGCTGGTGGACGTGGTCGGCTGACTCCGGGGTTGGCAACCGGCCGCCGGCCTGCCATCATTCCCCACACCCGGGCGAGTGGTGGAACGGCTAGACACAGCGGACTTAAAATCCGCCGCCCCGTGAGGGGCATGCGGGTTCGAATCCCGCCTCGCCTACTGCGCTGCCGCGCGGGCCGCCACGGAGGGCGGCCCCTACCGGTCCGGTAGGGGCCGCCCTCCGTGGCGGCCCGCCGTCACTGGTCCGTCACCTCTTCTTGAACATCGCGTGCCCGCGGTCCCCGCGCGACAGCATGTACGCCGTCAGGTCCAACACCTCGTCCTCGGCGAACGTGTCCAGCAGCCCGGCCGGCATCATCGACACCTTCGACGGCCTCATCGTGTCGATCGTCTTCCGGTCCACGGACACCGTCGACCCCGGGTTCATCATGTCCGTGTTCACCATCACGTTGTCGGTGTTGAGGTTCACGATCCGCCCGATCACCACCCGCTCGTCGGTGGTGCGGATCTCCACCGCCTGGTACTGGTCGCTCACCTCCTTGCTCGGGTCCAGCACCGACTCCAGCAGGTCCCGCGGGCCGAACCGCCCGGCCACCCCGGTCAGGTCCGGGCCGTTGCTCCCGCCCTCGTTGTCGTACCGGTGGCAGGCGAAGCACTTGGCCGACGCGAACAGCTTCCGCCCGCGGTCGAAGTCCCGCCCGCCCTTCAGCCCGTCCTCCAGCCCCTTCGCCAGGTCGTCCACCTTCCACGCCTTGACGAACGGCCGCGGCGGCTCCGGCGGCAGCTTCACCGTCGCCGGGTCGGCGTTGATGATCGTGGCGAGCGCCGACTTCTCGGGCTCGGCGAGGCCGGCGGCCGCGTCGTCCTTGATCCGCTTGAGGAACAACTGGAAGCTCGCCCCGCCCTTGTAGTTCGCCGCCTTCACGAACCAGGTGAAGTACTCTTTCCGCAACTCCGGCGTCCACCCGGCCCGCAGCGCCCGCAGCGACCGGACGTACTCCAACTGCTCCTCCTGCGTCGGCGCGTCCTTGAGCAGCTTCATCGCCTTCGCCGCCACCGCCTCGTCCTGCAGGTAGACGAGGACCTCCAGCAGCATCCCGTCGACGAACCGGTTCCCGGCCGGGAACGCCGGGGCGAACTTCGCCAGGGTCGCCTTCCGCTCGTCCGGCGTCGGCGGGCCGAACCGGTTGAACAGCACCTGGTAGACGCGGAGCAGGTCGAGCTTGCCCTCGTCGGAAAGCTTGGCGAGGTCGATCCGGCCGAGCGACGCGAGGACCTTCGCCCGCAGGGCCGGGTCGCCCTTCGCCTTCTTGTCCGGGGTGTGCTCGGGGCACGGGGCGGACACGCGGACGAGGCCGAGCAGAGCGTGGGTCGCCTTCGCCGGGTCGGTCTCGGCGAGGGCCTTGTCGGCCCACAGCTTCGGGTCCTGGTGCTCCAGCGCGGCCCGCGCCGCGAACCGGACGAACCGGTCCGGGCTGCCGAGTTCCGCCCACCCGGCCGCGCCGGCCGCCGGGTCCTGCTTGCCGTGGAAACCCTCCAGCGTCCTTCGCACCCCGGCCAGCGGCCCCGGCCCCAGCTCCGAGTCCCGGCCGCCCGGCAACTCCTTGGTGTACGTCACCCGGTACAGCCCGCTCTTCGTCTTCCGCCCGCCGATCGCGAAGTACAGCGCCCCGTCCGCCGGGTTCACCACGAGGTCGGTCAGCGGCAGCGGCGTCCCGGTGACGAACTCCTCCACCTCCGCCTGGTACGCGCTGCCGCTCGGCTTGAGGTGCACCGCGTACATCTTCCCGTAGCTCCAGTCGCAGATGTAGAAGGCGTCCTGGTACTTCGCCGGGAACTTCGCCCCGTACCCGAAGCACACCCCGGTCGGCGACCCGGGGCCGATGTCGACCACCGGCGGGAGGGTGTCCGGGTAGTACACCGGGTACTTCCCGGCCCCGTTCCGCCACCCGAACTCGCTCCCGCTCGTCGCCAGGCAGACCCGCGTCGGCCGGTACCACGGGGTGTTGAAGTCCCACTCCATGTCGGCGTCGTAGGTGAACAGGTCGCCGCGGCGGTTGTACGCCGCGTCGTACTGGTTCCGGAACCCGACGCTGAACAGCTCCCACTGCTTGCCGTCCGGCGAGACGTTGTAGATCGCCCCGCCCGGCCCGAGCACGCCGGCCATGAACCCCTTCCCGTCCGGCAACCGGGGCAGCAGGTGGTCCTCGCCCCACACCGGCGGCACCTTCGTCGTGTCGAACTTGGTGAGCTTCGTCTGGTTCCCGCACACCACGGTGAGGCGCTTGCCGTCCGGGTGCAGCAGGACCGCGTGCGGGCCGTGCTCGCCGCCGCCGCCCTCCAGCGGCCTCAGCAGCTCGACCGTGTCGAGGGTGTCGTCCTTTTTGGACGCGGTGACGCGGTACAGGCCGGAGGCGTTGGCCTTCCCCTTGCCCGGGGCGTTCACGACGACGTACAGGGCGTCGAACGCCCACAGCAGCCCCTGCGCCGACCCGACCTGTGCCGGGACCTTCTCGATCTTTGTCTCGCCTGCCGTGCCGACCGGCGGCGGGGTGACGCGGTACAGTGCCCCGTACTGGTCGGAGACGATGAGCCGGCCCTTCGGGTCGGTGCACATCGCGACCCACGACCCCTCCACGTCCTTCGGGACGGAGTACAGCAGCTCGACCTTGAAGTCCTTGGCGACCTTCATGGTCGCCGGGTCGGTGGCCGGCGGGTCCTTCGGGGCGGCCTTCGCCTGGGCCGGCGCGGCGGCCGGCCACGCGGCCAGCGCGAGGAGGGCGGCGGGGAGGCGGGACATCGGGAGTGGGCCTCGGCGGGGTGTTGAGGTGGGGAAGTGACAGTATACCCGGCGGGCGGGGGCGGGTGTATGATCGGGCGCGTCGGACCGGTCGAGCCGCGGGACCACCGCGGACGTGGTCCCCCCTCACCCGCCGGCGAAGCGCCGGCGACCTCTCCCCGAAACCGGGGCGAGGTGGGGGTGGTGCGGCCTCCGAGCAGCGACCCGACCCGAGGACGGACCGAGCGGACCGGACGGCCCCACCTCGCCCCGCGCCAGCGGGGAGAGGTCGGCCGCGAGTCCGCGAGCGGCCGGGTGAGGGGCAACCACCTTCCCGCATCACCCGCCACCCCACCCCGTCCGGCCACCCACGTACGACCCGCTCATCCCCGACCCCGGTGATCCCATGCGCCGCCTCATCCCCTTCGTTCTCGCCCTCGCCGGGTGCGGCAGCCCGACCGCCCCGGTCGAGGGCGTGGTCGAGTTCGCCGACGCCCCGGGGGTGCCGGCGGCCGAGCTGGCCGGGTACGTGATCACGTTCGAGTCGGAGGGGGAGCGGCCGGAGAGCGGGACCGGGGCGGTCGGGCCGGACGGGACGTTCGCGGTGAGCACGTACAAGGACGGGGACGGGGCCCTCCGCGGGCGGCAGAAGGTGGCGATCGGGCCGCCGATCTCGCTCGACGGGTCGCGGCCGCCGTCGAAGATCCTGGACAGGTACGACAGCCTGCAGAAGTCGGGGCTGACGATCGAGGTCGGCCCCGGGGTGAACAAGGTGACGCTGACGGTCGAGCGGCGGGGGAAGGGGAAGTAGTCCGAGCCCGAGCGCCAGCGAGGGTCGAGCGCAGACCCTCGCTGGCGCTCGGGCTCGGACGGTCACCGCGGCCGCGCTAATCGACGAAGGTGACGACCTCGCCGTCCCGGCGGTTCGCCAGCCGGCCGAGGTTGGTGGCGTCGACCGACACCCGGACCGCCCTCACCGCCCCGTCCCCCATGACGAACATGCAGACGCCCGGGTGGTACCCGCCGAACTGGGCCCCGCTGGTGGCGGCGCTGCCGCGGCCGAGCGGGGCGCCGGTCCCGGCCTTCTTGAACGACGACCCGTGGTCCCCGTTGAAGATCGAGCTGTCCGGGGCCACCCCGAACTGGAAGTTCGGGATGTGCTTCTCCCCGACGAACAGGGTCTGGCTCAGCCCGTCCGAGACCGACCCGAACTTGAGCAGCGGCCCCTTGTACCGGAACGGCCCGTTCGCCGCCGTCTCCTCGGTGGCGCCGTTCTGCCCGGGATAGTAGTCGGTGTTCCCGGTCGGGTCGCCGGCGTTCGCCGCGTAGTCCCCGCACGCCCCGGGGACGCTCGGGTCGGTCGTCCCCTGGAGCACGTCCCCGGCGGTGCTCACCACCACCGCCCCCGACCCGGCGGACCGGCGGGACGGGCAGAAGAACACCGGGACCGGCTGGGTCCGCACCTCCGGCGCCTGGTTGTAGTACGTCTGCGACAGGACCCACCGGCTGAACAGGTTGTCCTGCTCGACGTGCGGCAGGACCAGCACCGCCCACGTCTCCCGGGTGTCCAGCCGGGAGTACGGGAGGACGCCGCGCAGCTCGTGGTACGAGTGGACGGCCAGCCCGATCTGCTTGAGGTTGTTGGCGCACTTGGCCCGGGCGGCCGCCTCCCGGACCTTCTGGACGGCCGGCAGCAGGAGGCCGATCAGCACCGCGATGATGGCGATCACCACCAACAGCTCGATCAGCGTGAACCCGCGGCGGCGTGACATGTCGTGGTCCTCGGGTGAGGCCGGGATGAAGGTCCGTTGATCATCATCACCTCCCTGCTCGCCGCCGGTCAACAACGAACTTTCACAACCCATCCACCAGACACCGGGAACCACCGCCGCCCCCGGGGTGTCAATCAACCGACGCGGGTTGTAAAGCCGCGCGGGGGGCGGGGCCTAAAACGGCCGGCGCCGGGTGTCCCGGGCCGCGCCGCCGCGGTAAAAATGAGGGCAGAGCATTCCCCGGCCCCACCGTCCGCCGCACCCCTCCCCCGGGCCGGCCGCCGGCACCCGCCCCGCCGACCCGACACCCGGAGGCCGCGATGGCCCGCGTCTACCCCCGAGTCCTGTGCGCCTGGGCGGCCGCCTGCGCCTCCGCCGCGCTCGCCGCCCCGCCGGACCCGACCCCGGAGCAGTTGCGGGAGGGGGAGCGGGTGTTCCGGGACGTGTACGGGAAGGAGTTCGACCGGGTGGCCAAGGGCGCGAAGGCGACCCCGGCGGAGAAGGTCGGGCTCGGGAAGCGGCTGTGGGACGCGGCCCGCGGGGCGAAGGACGACCCCGGGCTGGCCCGGGTGCTCGCCGACAAGGCCCTCCCGCTCGCCCTGGAGCACCCGACCGGGTACCCGGTCGCCCTGGACATCCGGACCGCCCGGGTGACCGACGGGAAGGACCGGCCGGAGCAGTTGGCGGCCGTCGCCGCGGTGATGGAGCGGATGGCCCGGGCGGACGCCGAGAAGCGGGCCGCCCTCGGGGTGTCGGCGGTCGAGCTGTACCGGGAGGCGTCGGAGATCGAGGCGGACGCCGGGCAGGCGGCCGAGGCGGCGAACTTCGCGGCCCGGGCCAAGGCGGCGGCCCAGGCGCTGCTCCCCCCGGCCCAGGCGGCGGCCGTCTCCCGGGACGTGAACGCCGCCCTGGCCGAGGCCGACGCCGTCCGCCGGCTGGCGGCCGAGATGGCGAAGCTGAAGGACGCGGTGAAGGCGAAGCCGGACGACCCGAAGGCGAACCAACTCCTGGCGCTCGCTCTGCTCCGGGCCGGGCGGGAGGCGGAGGCGGGCAAGCACCTGGCCGCCGGCCCGCCCGGGAAGCTCCCGGCCCTGGCCGAACACCTCGCCCGCACCCCGGTCGACCACGCCAAGGCCGGGAACGCGTACCGGGAGCTGGCCGACGACCACCCGGCCGACCGGCCGGCCCTGCTCGGGCTGGCCCGGCGGCACTACGAGGCGGCCCTGGCGGCCGACCCGAAGCACCCGGACGCGGCCCGGCTGCGGCTCCTGGCCAAGGAGCTGCCGGCGTTCCGCCCGACCGGGCTGCGGGTGCCGGCCGACGCGGCGGCGGTGGTGGACGAGAACCCGGCGGTGGCCGGGGCGCTCGGGCGGGGGACCGGGACGGCGAAGGTCGAGTGGGCGGCCCGGGACGGGCTGGCCGGGGGCGGGTGCCTGAAGGTCGCCCCCGGCAAGGCCGGGGAGTGGGACTGGCGGGCGTTCGCCGACGAGGGGTTGATCAAGCTCCCGGTCGACGGGGTCTCCGAGTACCGGTTCGCCGGGTTCGCGTACCGCCAGGTCGGGGGCACCCGGGCGGTCGTCCAGTTCTACTCCGCCGCCGGCCCGGTCGGGCCGCGGCTGCTGATCGGCCCGGCGGACGGGGCGGCGAAGACGGTGGTGGTGGCGGACAAGCCGGCGGAGGAGTGGGCGGTGGTGACCCGCGACCTGTTCGCCGACAACGGCAGCGCCCCGGCCACCGTCAGCGGGCTGGTGGTCGGGACCGACGGGGAGCTGTACCTGGACGCCGTGTACCTGGCGAAGAACCACCGCCAGCGCGACCTGCGGCGGGTGTACACCGTGCTCGGGGTCGGCCCCGGCAAGCCGAAGCCGTGACCGGGGTCGGGGTCCGCGAGGTTGGTTGTCTGGATCCGGTGTCTTCACCTCCCCCCTGGTGGGGGAGGTCGCCGGCGCAGCCGGCGGGTGGGGGGGACGCGACACGGCGCGGGGTGCGACCGAGAACCAAGGGGTCGCTTTCCCCCCCCCCGCCCGGCGGCGAAGCGCCGCCGACCTCCCCCGCCAGGGGGGAGGTGAAGCCCCGACCCGCCGGGGGTAGAATGGGTGCCGCGATGACCGACCCCGTCCCCGGCCGGTACCGCCACTACAAGGGCGGGGAGTACGAGGTGCTCGGGGTCGCCCGGCACAGCGAGACGGACGAGCGGGTGGTCGTGTACCGCCCGCTCTACGGCGACCGCGGGCTGTGGGTCCGCCCCCTGGCCATGTTCACCGAGACCGTTCAGATCGACGGCCGCCCCGTCCCCCGCTTCGCCCACCTCGGCCCCGGGGGTGAAGCGTGACCGTTCCCGCCCCACAGCTCGTCGGGTCGAGCCACGCCCTCGCCGCCGTCCGCCGGGCCGTGGCCCGGGTCGCCCCGACCGGCGCGACCGTCCTGGTGACCGGCGAGACCGGGACCGGCAAGGAGGTCGTCGCCCGGATGGTGCACGCCGGCAGCCGGCGGGCGGCCGGGCCGTTCGTCGCCGCGAACTGCGGGGCGTTCTCGCCCGGGCTGGCCGCGGCCGAGCTGTTCGGGCACGAGGCCGGGGCGTTCACCGGGGCGACCCGGCGGCGGGCCGGGCGGTTCGAGCAGGCGCACGGCGGCACCCTGTTCCTCGACGAGGTCGGCGAGCTGCCGCCGGACCTCCAGCCGCTGTTGCTCCGGGTGCTGCAGGAGCGGGTGGTCGAGCGGCTCGGCGGCGACCCGGTGCCGGCGGACGTGCGGGTGGTGGCGGCGACGAACCGGGACCTCGCCGCGGACGTCCGGGCCGGGCGGTTCCGGGCCGACCTGTTCTACCGGCTGAACGTCTTCCCGGTCGCCGTCCCGCCGCTCCGCGACCGCCTCACCGACCTCCCGGAACTCGCGGAACACTTCCTGCGAGAACTCGCCGCGCTCCACGCCCGCCCCGCCCGCCGCGTCCCGCCGCGCACCCTGCAACTCTTGGCGTCGCACCCGTGGCCGGGGAACGTCCGCGAGCTGCGGAACGTGGTCGAGCGGGCGGTGATCGTGTCGGACGGCCCAGACTTGGAGGTCGACCCCGCGTGGCTGGCGGCCGACGCGGCGCCGGCGGCCGAGACCGGGCGGACGTGGGCGGCGGCGGAGAAGGCCCGGCTGCTGGACGCGCTGCGGGCGGCCGGCGGCCGGGTGTACGGCCCCGGCGGGGCGGCCCACCGGCTCGGGCTGCGGCCGACGACGCTGTACGGCAAGATGCGGAAGCACGGGATCAGCAAGGACCCCACTTCTTGGCAGTGACGCCCCGCGGTCACCCGACCACCGCGCGTCGCCCGCCACCTCGCGAAACGCTTGACTTCAAGGCGTTTCGCCCCGGCACGGCCCGTGCGTTCGGGACGGTCGTCCCCCCCGACCTCCCGACCGAAAGGCGGTGTGCCGATGGCCCACGTCGTGGCCGACCCGTGCCGCGGGTGCCTGTACACGGACTGCGTCGTCGTCTGCCCGATGGAGTGCTTCTACGGCGACGAGCTGCAGCTCTACATCGACCCGGGCGAGTGCATCGACTGCGGGGCGTGCGTGAACGAGTGCCCGGCCGACGCGATCTTCCTCGACGCCGACGTCCCCGAGAAGTGGGCCGGGGCGGTGAAGCTGAACGCCGACCGGGTGGCGGCGCTGAAGCCGCTCGGGGCGCGGGTGACGGAGAAGCGGCCGGCGGGGTGAGTCGGCCGCGGGCCGCCGCGGAGGGCGGCCCCTACCGGTAGGGGCCGCCCTCCGCGGCGGCCCGGCGTCCGCGTCAGTCCAGCGGCGGGAGCGGGTTGCCGCTCGCCACCGTGCACAGCTCCTGCAGCGTGATCAGCGGCAGGCTGTCGCGGAGGAACCGGACCGACCCGTCGCACAGCGACACGTTCGCCCCGCCCGGGTGCCCGCTGGCGAACGCGAACAGCCGCTTGTAGTACTCCGGGTTGCTCGCCCCGACCGGCGGCGTCGCGAGGGTCGGCGGGATGCGGTAGTTCACCCCCACCAGGGCCGACCGCTGGACGAAGAACGGGCCGCCGGACCACGCCGCGTACGCCTCCATCGTCTCCCCGCCGGTCCCGACCAGTTGCGCCCACCGCGGGTCCCGGTGGTACCCGTCCCCGAACATCGCCGTGTTGCTCGTCCCGTCCAGGATCGCCGTCAGCCGGACGGCCGAGTCGTTGAAGAACACCCCGTCCTTGGCGTTGGCGGCCGGCAGCTGGGCCCCGGCGCTCGCCCCGTAGCTGCTCAGCCCCTCGTACTTCCCGTCCGGGACGAACAGCCCGAACGCCCCGCGGTTGTACACCTTGGCCGGGAACGGGTCGGACGGGCAGAACAGCCCCGGGACCACCTGCGCCAGGATCGAGTTCGGCCCCCCGGCCCCGCGCGCCGCCAGGGTGCCGGCCGCCACCCACCGCTGGTACAGCGGGTCCTGCTCCAGGTACGGGAACAGGTGGACCGGCCAGGTGCCGACCGCCGCGTCGCTCATCGGCGGCAGCCGCTCGTAGGTGGTGTGGTAGTTCTGGGCGGCCAGCGCGAGCTGCTTCAGGTTGTTCGAGCAGGTGGTCCGGGCGGCGCTCTCCCGCACCTTCTGCACCGCCGGCAGGAGCAGGCCGACGAGCACGGCGATGACGGCGATGACGACCAGCAGTTCGATCAAGGTGAACGCGCGGCGGGCGGGCATGGCGGCCTCGGGATCGGGCGGGGTTACTTCGCGTCGGCGGCGATGTCGTAGGTCTGGGAGCCGGGGCCGACCCGCACGTCCCGGAGCGGGGTCTGGGCGGCGTCCCCGTAGGTCAGCGCCACCCGCGAGACCTTCCGCGGGCCGGCCGGCTTCCCCGCCCCGGTCGGCTCCCCCGACGCCGGGTCCACGCCGGCGGACGGCGGGACGAGGTACAGGTCGGCGTCGCGGACCAGCACCCGGTGGACCCCGACCGGCACCCCGACCTTCGCGGCCGGGTCGTGCGGGATGCGGTACCGGCCGGCCGCGTCGGTGTAGGCCGCCACGTCCCGCCCGCGGGTGCCGGCGTCCGGGAGGAACACGACCTCCAGGTTCGCCACCGGCCGCCCGCCGACCGTCACCACTCCCTCGACGGCGGCCAGCTCCGGGTCGCCCGGGCCGCAACCGGCGGCGGCGAGGACACAGGCGGCGAACGTCGGACGCATGGGGGTGACAGCCCGGGGGTGGGTAATACGATTTATTATCGTGTCACCTGGTGCCCCGGGTGGCAACCCGAAAACCGGAGTCGGCTCATGAGAGTGACGACGCGGCCCGCGGCGGCGTGGCTCGCCCTGCTACTCGCCCCGGCCGCCGCCCCGGCCGGCGGGGTGCCCCGCGCCCAGTGCTTCCCGGTGGAGGAGCTGCCGCCGGACCTGCGGGCGAAGGCGGAGCGGGTGCTGCTCGACGCCCTCGACCGGGAGGCGCTGTTCACCGTGGTCGGCGGGGTGAAGCCGGTGAGCGAGGGGTTCTGGACGCTGAAGTGGGACGCGGGCGGCGGCTCCCCCGAGGCGGTGGACGAGGCCCGCCGGGTGCTGGCGACCTTCCGGTGCGGGGACGCGCTGGCGGCCGACCTGCTGGTGTTCAAGGCCCCGCCCGGGAAGGGGCGGGTGGCCCACGCGTTCGTGGCGAACGCCGCGGCCCTGCGGGCGAAGGTCGGGGAGGACCCGCGGTTCTGGCTCCGGCTCGGGGTCACCGCCTCGTCCCACCCGTCGGCGGTGATGACCGCGGTCGAGCACGCCGACCCGGCCGACCGGTTCCGCGGGTTCGGGTACGCGTTCGGGTACCCGCGGCACGCGGTCGACTTCTTCGTCGCGGCGGCCGAGAGCGAGAAGAAGACCGGGGAGTTCGTGAAGCGGGACTTCGTGAACCTGCCGACGTTCGCCGGGGAGAAGGGGCGGTTCGTGTGGGCGGTGCCGAAGGGGCACGAGGAGAACGCGGCCGACCGGGCGGTGCGGGCGGCGGCCGCGCCGGTCCTGGAGGCGTACCGGCAGCGGCGGGCGCACTACGTCGGGGAGGGGAAGCCGGGGGTGGTGGCGCTGCTCCGGGACTGGTTCGACGACGGGACCGGGCGGTGCGACCCGGCGAACGCCTCGCTCGCCCCGTTCGTCCCGCCGGCGCCGGCCGCGGTGCCGGCGGTCTGCGTCCCGTACCCGGTGTGGGTGCCGCCGTGCCCGGCGCCGGCCCCGCCGCGGTGGCGGCGGTCCCGGTGACGTCGCACTGTAGCCGGCCTCTGCGAGGCCGGTCTTCTGCCGCGACAGGTGGAATGGGGGTTGAGGCACTCACCTCCCCCCTGGTGGGGGAGGTCGGCGGCGCTTCGCCGCCGGGTGGGGGGGAAGCTCTGCGGGCGGGTGAGCAACCGGAGTGAACGTCTACGTGGCTTCCCCCCACCCGCCGGCTGCGCCGGCGACCTCCCCCACCAGGGGGGAGGTGAAGACCCCGGGCATTCCCCGGTCAAGGATCAGCGGGTCTCCAGGAACCGCTGGGTGGCGAGGGCGAACGCCTTCGCCTCGTCCCCCTGGTCGGTCAGCCCCAGCGGCCGCGCCCGCACCCGGGCGGCGTCGTCGTTCATCGCGTCGGCGGTGCGGAAGTGCAGGTACCACACCGCCCCGGCCCGGACCCCGTCGTCGTCGAACACGTAGGCCGGGCGGCCCGCCTTGTCCCCGACCGCCGCGTTGAACCGGCCCACCGCGTCCGCCAGGTTCTCGGGCGTCACCTCGATCGCGACGAACGCCAGCCCGCGGCCCTCCGCCACCCCCTTCGCGGCGGACACGTCGGCCCCGGCCGGGTGCAACTGGATCACCGTCCGGTACCCGGCCCGCTTCAGGGCGTCGAACCCTTCCAGCGTCGGCTTCCGGCCGGACGCCAGCCCGTCCTTCACCTGCACGAGCCCCGGCAGGCCGGTCGCCGCGGCCGGCGGCTCGGCGGTCGGCGCGGCGCTGCGGGCCGAGCCCGCGCCGGGCGGGTCTTCGGGGAGGAGGAGTTCCTGCGGCGGGCGGCCGGCCGGCGGCTTCGGGGCCGGGGACAGGGGCGGCAGCGACGGCGGCGGGAACCCGCTGCTCGCCCCGGGGCCGACCGGCGGGAGGAGCGGGTCGACCCCGCCCGGGGCCGGCGGGGGGGTGGGGGTGGTCGGGACGTTCGTCGGCGGGAGCAGGATGTTGCTGCCCGGGGCCGGCGGGCGGAACGGCGCCGGCCGGCGGGCCGGGTCGTTCAGGCGGCAGCACTGCCGGCACCCGACGGCGGCCAGCACCCCGGACGCGGCGGCGGCGATGAGCAGGTGGCGGATCACGGCGTCCCCTCCGCGGGCGGGCACGGAACACCTCGATTCTAAGGGTGGAGTCGCGCCGGTCCGCGCGACTTGAGCCGTTCCGCGGGGAATCCGGTTGTCCGGAGGGGCGGAGATGCCGGTCGTGCAACTTGCACAGGCGGAGCGGGGTGGGTAAACCTGACAGCCCCTCCCGCCTGGAGCCCCGATGTCGCCGCCGAGTGAATCGCCGCGAGACCGCCGGGACCGGATCTCGACCGCGGTCGCGGCGGGTTTGGTCCTGCTGGCCGTGTACCCGGTGTTCGCGCTCCTGCTCCACACCGCAGGAGGTCGGCCGGACGCACGCATCTACTGGTTCCTCGGGCTGTTCCTGGCAGTACCCCTGGTCGTCCGGGTGTATTGGTCGCCGTACCGGATCCTCGGGTCGATCCCGCTGGCGTCCGTCGGGTGGCTGGCGGCGGTCGTGGTCGGGGTGTGGGGCGGGAGTTGGCCGGGGTGGCCGCACGGGCTGGCGCTTGGCCTGATCGGCGGGGCGCGGTCCCGGTCCTCCCGACAAATGCCGGCGATATGGGAACTGGTCGTGGGGGTGCTTGCGCTGTTGGCCGGCTTAGGTCTCGGGGAGGCCGCCGACGCCTGGGGCCGGCCGGATCTGACCGAGTACCTCGTCCTGGCGGTCGCGGCGGTGCTGGTCGTGTGGTCGTGGTGGCGGCTGTTCCGGCCGTTGTTCGAGCTGGCGTTCGAGCCGCTCCTGTGGGTCAGCTACCGGGTCCGCGGGGCCGGGCCGGGGCTGGCCGACTTCCCGCGGGCCGGGCCGTGCCTGGTGCTCGCCAACCACGCCTGCTGGCTCGACCCGCTGTTCCTGGCGAAGGTGCTGCCGCGGCCGGTCACCCCGATGATGACCGGGCGGTTCTACGACCTGCCGGTCCTCCGCCGGATCGTCGCCGCGTTCGGGGTGATCCGCGTCCCGGAGAAGGCGCTGAAGCGGGACGCCCCGGAGGTCGGGGAGGCGGTCGCGGCGCTGGACCGCGGGGAGTGCGTGGTGGTGTTCCCGGAAGGGTACCTGCGGCGGACCGAGGACCGCCCGCTGCGGCGGTTCGGGCAGGGGGTGTGGCAGATCCTGAAGGCCCGGCCGGAGACGCCGGTGTACGCCTGCTGGGTGGAGGGCGGGTGGGGGAGCTACACGTCGTACCGCGGCGGCCCGCCGACGAAGGGGAAGCGGCCCGACTTCCGGCGGCGGATCGGGGTCGGGGTGTCGGCGGCGGCGGCGGTGCCGGCGGCGGAGCTGGCGGAGCACCTGCCGGCGCGGGTGTACCTGATGAACCTGGTGGCGGCCGCCCGGGCGCACCTCGGGCTGCCGCCGCTGGAGGTGTACGCGCTGGCCGCCAAGGGCGACGACCGGGAGGACGGGTGACCGGCCGGTTGCCTTCCCCCTCGCCCCCGGCAGGGGGAGAGGGCGGTGAGGCCCGACAGGGCCGAGCCGGGTGAGGGGGCGGCGTACCGAGGTGGCCGGTGGGGTTGACGCCCCCGGGTGTCTCGGTCCGCCGCCCCCTCACCCGGCCGGTCGCTCCGCTCCCGACCGCCCTCTCCCCCTGCCGGGGGCGAGGAGAAGAAGGGCGGCCCGCCGTCCCGCCGGGACGGGAAGTCCGGCGCGCCGGTCGGGGCGGTTGGGCGGACGGTACCGCCGGCCGGCGGGGCCCCACGACCGGGTCGTGTCGGGAACCGCCCGCATCGGGGTTGTGACGGCTCGCGCCGGCGGTAAGAAGATACGCAGGTTACGGGGGCTGGGACGGCGCCACCACCCCACCACCTCACCACCCCACCACCCCACCACCTCGAAGGAATGTTCACCAACCAGCACCACCTCCGCCACCTGCTCCGGCCGGAGCACTACACGTCCGAGGAGCAGTACCGGGCGGAGCTGCGGCACCTGTTCCTGCCGGCGTGGCACCCGGTCGCCACCGTCGGCGACCTCGCCCGGGACGGCGACTTCCTGACGCTCGACCTGCTCGAAACCCCGCTCCTGCTCCGCAACTTCGGCGGCGAGCTGCGGGCGTTCCTGAACGTCTGCCCGCACCGGCACAGCCGGCTCACCGACCTGCCGCGCGGGAACACCGAGAAGCTGCGGTGCCGGTACCACGGGTGGGAGTTCAACGCGGACGGGCGGACCGGGAAGGTCCCGGACGCCCGCGCCTTCCGCCCGTGGGACCGGGAGAACGCCTGCCTCCGCCGGTTCCGGGTGGATACCTGTGGGGAGCTGGTGTTCGTCAACTTCGGCGACACCGGGGTGTCGCTGCGGGAGTGGCTGGCCCCGGTCTGGGACGTGTGGGCCGAGGGGTACGGCGGGGACTACCGGCACGCGGCGACGTGGGAGCAGGACTTCCCGTGCAACTGGAAGGTGGTGCTGGAGAACTCGCTGGAGTCGTACCACATCCCGCTGGTCCACCCGGCGACGTTCAAAGAGTTCTCGACGGAAGAGAACTCGTGGCACGAGCTGACCGACACGTTCACCTCGTACAGGACAGTCCCCCCGAGCGACTTCGCCGGGCGGGCGTCGGCCTGGATCGTCCGCCGGCTCGGCCGGCCGGTGCGGAACGAGTACTGGCACCGGGTCCGGCACCCGCACGTGACCGGGGCGTCGCTGGACGTGATGCGGATCTTGCAGTGCGTGTTCCCGACCGGCCCGGCCACGTGCCGGTACCGGTCCGTCCTGTTCACCCTGCGGGGCGGCCGCCGGAACCCGCTCGCGTGGGCCCTGTACCGGTCCCTGCGGTGGCTCTCGACCCGGGTCGCCAAGCAGGTGTTCGCCGAAGACGGGGCGATCTACGCCGGGGTGCAGCGGGGGCAGGAGGCGAGCCCGCACCCCGGGGTGATCGGCACCCGGGAGGAGCGGATCTACCACTTCCAGAAGTACGTCCTCGACGGCTGCCGCGGGGCGGCCGAGCTGCCGGTGCTCACCGACCCGGCGCCGGTACCGGCGCGCAACGGGCCAGCCGGCTTTTGATCGGTGGGGCAGGCATTCCTGCCTGCCGCCAGCGCGGAGGCAGGCAGGCAGGAATGCCTGCCCCACCGGCACCCAACTTGCGGCTACGCCTCGCCGTCCGCCGGCCCGCCCGGGCCGGCGCCGCACCCGAGGGACGCCGCGATGCCCGACACCACCTCGTCCGCCGACCAGCCGGTCCGGCACAAGCTCCAGGTCCACTTCGACCTCCACCAGTGCGAGCTCGCCCAGGACGTCCTGGACGACCTGGCCGACGACGCCGACGCCCTGGCCCGGCAGGTCGGGAACTTCCCGCTCGCCGAGCTGCGGGTCCTGATCGAGTGGGGCACCCGGAACAACGAGTACGCGGTCAAGCTGACCCTGATCCTGCCGAACGAGACGCTGGTGACCAGCGACCACGACCCGGTCGTACACGCGGCGCACGAGCGGGCGCTGGCCAGCCTGGAAGACCGGATGAAGGAGTACAAGGACCGGCTGAACCAGATCGAGGAGCGGCGGAAGCACGAGGCCGGGACGCACCAGGACCTCGTGCCGGCGACGGCGGCGGACCCGGCCGCCCTGGACGACGCGGCCCGGGCCGGGGACTACCCGGCGTACCGGGCGGCGGTCGCTCCGTACGAGGACCCGCTGCGGCTCCGGGTCGGGCGGTGGGTGGAGCGGTACCCGGCGGTCCAGGCCCGGATCGGCAAGGGGCTGGAGACGGTCGACGTCGCCGAGGCGGTGCTCCTGGCCGCGTTCGAGGGGCACGAGGGGCGGCCGCCGGAGGTGCCGTACGGGCGGTGGCTGGAGGGCCTGATCGACGCCGAGGTGCGGGAGTTCGAGAAGCACCCGGACGCGGAGCTGGAGAACGTGAACATGGCCCGGGCGGCGTGCGCCGCCCGGCCGACCCCGGGCGCCCCCTGACGAGGACCCACCGATGCGGACCGGCAAGATCTACCACCCGGAAGAGAAGCACCCGCCGGAGTGGCAGCGGGACCTGAACCCGGCCGCCAACGCCGGGGTGAACCGCGGGGAGGTCGACCGCCACCCGGAGCGGGCCCCGCTCCGCACCGCGTACGACGTGAAGGAGGCCCACGCCGTCCTGCGGGACGCCTTCACCGACGACGAGCTGAAGCAGCTACCGGTGCTGGCGGCCGGGACCCGGCTGGAGGAGGGGGCGGTGTACGTGGACTTGCGCGACCCGGCCCGGGCGGAGGTCACGGGCCGCGGCGACATGGCCGTCGGCGAGGGGCAGTTGGTCGTCCCGAAGGCGGAGGTCGGGTACCAGCTGTGGAACCGGCTGACGAACAAGCCGGAGGAGCGGCGGGCCGGGGGGTGAGGCCGTCGTGGGCGAGGCACTCCTGCCTCGCACCAACCCGCGAGGCAGGAGTGCCTCGCCCACAAGGCCCTTACTCCACGTCGTCGAACAGCCCCGGGCTGGCCGGCGGGGCGTCCGGCAGGGTGCCGCCGGGCAGCAGCCCGTAGTGCCGGGCGCACTCCGCCTCCCGCCCGCGCACCACCCGCCTCCCGGCCAGCGGCCCGCCCGTCTCGGTCACCACCGTGTGCTGACCGGTCGCCCCGTCCTTCTCGAAGTACAGCACCACCCAGTCGTGGTCCCGGCCGACCCGGTGGGCGGTCCGGGTGTTCGAGAACATCGCCCGGTACCGCCGCCCGCCGCGCCGCGCCCGCAGCACCGGCAGCCACGCCTCCCCGGTCGGGTTGAACCGCCGCGGGGCGATCTGCCGCAGCTCGTTCTTCCCCGCCTTGTCGCGGTACGTGGCGTCCACCGCCAGCACGTCCGCGACCGGCGGCGGGCCGGCGGCCGGGCCGCCGACCGGGCGGCGGAACCGCCCGGCCAGCGCCTCCCGGATGCCGCGCAGCCGCTTCGGCCCGACCCCCGGGAACGCCTCCAGCCGGCCGTCGTAGGCGGCCCGCTCCAGCTCCTCCAGCGTCCCGACGCCGAGCCGCTCGTGGATCCGCCGGGCCAGCTCCGGGCCGACCCCGGCGACGGTCCCGATCACGTCCTCCGGCTTCTCGCCCAGCCCCTCGATGTGCAGCATCCGCCCGGTCGTCACCAGCTCGGCCAGCGTCGCCGCGAGCCGCCCGCCGATCCCGGGCAGCTCCGTCAGCGCCCGCCGCCCGCCGGCGCGCAGGATGTCGACCGCCGGGCGGTCCAGCCCGCGGACGGTCGCCGCCGCGGCCCGGTACGCCCGGACCCGGTACGGGTTCGCCCCCTCCCCCTCCAACGTCGTCGCCGCCTGCTCCAACCGACGCGCGGCCTCCTCGTTGCCCAGCGGCAGCCGGTCGGGGCGGGCGGGTTGCACCTCCGCAACCATCGCCGTCACCCCCGTGTTCAGATGTCCCCTAGCGGAAGTTAGAGGGGCGGGGGCGGCGTGAGATTCGGCAAAACCGGCGCGGCCGGCGTCCGGGACCGGCCGCGGCCGGGGTTCAGGCGGTGCCGGGTCGTCGGGATTTCCCCTTCCCATCGGCCCGGACCTGCCGCACTCTAGTGGGAAGCCCGCCTGCCCGCCGCCGACCCGCCCCATCAGGACCCGCCGATGCCCGGTGACTTCTTCCCCCGCGCCGCCCGGGGCTTCGCCCTCGTCGTCCTCGCCGCCGGGGCGGCGCCCGCCGCCGAACCGGCCGGGGCGGTGGTCGGCCGCGGCACCGCCGACGGGCGGGTGCTGCTCGGCGAACTGAACTGCACCGCCTGCCACGCCACCGAGAAGTCGGCCCTCCCGCCGCGCCAGGCGCCGGTCCTGACGGAGGTCGGCGCCCGGGTCACCCCGCAGCACCTCCGCGACTACCTCGCCGCCCCGCACGCGACCAAGCCCGGCACGGTGATGCCGGACCTGCTCCACGCCCTGCCCGCGGCCGAGAGGGACGCGGCCGCCGACGCCCTCGCCCAGTACCTCGCCACCCTCGGCGGGCCGTTCCCGGACAAGCCGGCCGGGGTCACCGCCGCCCGCGTCGAGCGCGGCCAAGTCCTGTACCACTCGGTCGGGTGCGTCGCGTGCCACCAGCCGTTCGCCGCCCCGCCGAAGATCAAGCGGGACGGCCCGCCGCGCGAGGAGGACGACGTCCCGCCGAAGCCGGCCCAGATCGAGACGCCGTCGGTCCCGCTCGGCGACCTGGCGAAGAAGACGGCCCTCGAGCCGCTGGCGAAGTTCCTCCAGGACCCGCTGCACGTCCGGCCGTCGGGGCGGATGCCGTCGCTCAACCTGACCGCGGCGGAGGCCCGCGACGTCGCCGCGTACCTCCTCCGCGACCAGCGCGACCCGAACCGGGCGGTGTCGCTGCCCGGCGTCGAGGTGGACACCTTCGCCGGGCCGTTCACCAAGCTGCCGGACCTCGCCAAGCTGACCCCGACCCGGACCGGCGAGGCGGCCGCCGCCGCGTTCCCGCTGCCGAAGGGCGACAAGCCGTCGGCCGGGCCGGTGCTCCGGGTCCGCGGGCGGGTGAAGGTGCCGGAGGCGGGGGCGTACCGGTTCGGCGTGCAAACCGACGCCCCGGCCGTGCTGACCGTCGCCGGCAAGGTGGTCGCCGACACCGCCGGGGCGAAGAAGTTCAAGGACGCCGCCCTCGACCTCGCGGCCGGCGAGCACCCGTTCGAGGCGGCGTTCCTGCACACCAGCGGCTTCAACCTCCAGTGGCAGCCGCCGGGGGCGAAGAACCTCGGCAACGTCCCCGCCGGCCGGCTGTCGTTCACCGGCGCCGCGGCGGCCCCGAAGCCGGCGGCCAAGTTCACCCCGGACGCGGCGAAGGCGGCGAAGGGGAAGGAGCTGTTCGCGTCGCTCGGGTGCGCGTCCTGCCACCAGGTCGGGAGGGACGCGGCCGCCCCGCTGAAGGCGCCGGAGCTGGCGAAGCTCGCCGCCGCGAAGCCGGACGGGTGCCTGTCCGAGAAGCCGGGGAGAGGCCGCCCGCGGTACGACCTCACCGCCGCCCAGCGGACCGCCCTGTCCGCCGCGGTCGGTGCGAAGCCGGCCCCCGCCGACCCGAAGGCGGCCATCGCCCACACGACCACCGCGCTGAACTGCGTCGCCTGCCACGCCCGCGGCGACAGCACCCCGGACGCCGGCCGGGCCGCGTACTTCGTCTACGAGGCGGTCGCCGACCTCGGCGACGAGGGCCGGCTCCCGCCGTCGCTCACCGGGGTCGGCAGCAAGCTCACCCCGCGCGGGTTCGAGGCGGCGATGTTCGCCCCGGCCGGCACCCCGAAGTACCGCCCGTACATGGCCACCCGGATGCCGAACTTCGGCCCGGCGAACGCCGGCCACCTGCCGGAGTTGTTCGCCACCGCCGACGCCGGGTTCGTCGCGAGCCACACCCCGGCGTTCAACCTGTCGATGCTGTCCGACGGCCGGCACCTGTCCGGGAAGAACGCCCTCGCCTGCGTGAACTGCCACTCGTGGGGCGGGTACCGCGTTCAAGGGGCCGAGGGCCTCGACCTGCTCGACACCGTCGGCCGGCTGCAGCCCGGGTGGTTCCACGCCTGGCTGCTCGACCCGAACACGATCCGCCGCGGCACCCGGATGCCGACCGGCTGGCCGGAGGGGAAGAGTCCGTACCCGAACCTCCAGGGCGGCGACACCCACAAGCAGATCGACGCCATCTGGACGCACCTCCAAGCCGGGGCCCGCGGCGGGCTGCCGGCCGGGCTGAACGAGCCGGAGGCGAAGTACCTCGTCCCGGCCGACCGGCCGGTCGTCTTCCGCACCTTCCTCGACCGGGTCGGGGCGCACGCCATCCTGGTCGGGTTCCCGGAGCGGACGCACCTCGCGTTCGACGCCAACCGGGTCCGCACCGCGGCGCTGTGGGGCGGGCCGTTCGTCTCGACGAAGGAGGCCTGGGACGGCCGGGCCGGGCTGTACGCCCCGGTCCCCAGCCCGGACGCGATCCGGCTGCCCGACGGCCCGCCGTTCGCCGCGCTGAAGTCCGCGTCCGCCCCGTGGCCGGCCGACGTGCCGCGGCCGAAGCTCGGGTCCGCCCGCACCCCGCCGGGGTGGAAGTACCTCGGGTACCGCCTCGACGACAAGGACGTGCCGACCTTCCTCTACAAGGTGAACGACGTCGAGGTGGAGGAGACGCCGTCGGTGGTGTCGCGGAAGGACGGGGTGTTCCTGGTCCGCCGGTTCGTGCTCACTAGCCCCGCCGACGTGCCGGACTTCTACTACCGGGCGACCGCCGGGCAGAAAATCGCGGCCGCCGACGGGGCGTTCGTGGTGGACGGGAAGCAGCGGTGGCGGCTGGCGGGGGCGGCCGTCCGGCCCGGCGCCGGCGGGGGGCAGGAGCTGGTGCTGCCGGTGAAGTTCGCCAAGGCCGGCGACGGCTGGGCCGCGACGTTCGACGTGGAAGTGAGTTGGTAACGACCCCGCGCCGAAAGAGGCGCCCGGGATTCGGACCCGGCGCCCGGGGTTCACACCCCGGGCTATTCCCTCGCCACCCCTTCGGGGTTCAGGATTGGGCCTCAGCCCCGAAGGGGCGGCCAGCTAATAGCCCGGGGTGTGAACCCCGGGCGTCTTCCGACGTGAGGCTCCGCATGACCCGCTTCGCCCTGCTCGCCGCCCTGCTCGCGTTCGTCGCCCCGGCCGCCGCGCAGAAGAAAGCCGCCGGCCCGTCGTCCGAGGACGACTACTACCGGATGGTCACCCTCCCGCTGCCGGACGAGGTGGTGCTGGAGGTCGGCGGGCTCGACTGGCTCGACGCCGGCAAGACCAAGCTCGCCGCCGCCACCCGCCGCGGCGAACTCTGGCAGGCGGAGAACGTGTACGCCGACAAGCCGGCCGCCGGCGTGGTCGTCGGGAAGGAGCCGAAGCCGGCCCCGGACCCCGCCACCACCGTCACCTGGCGGCGGCTGCTGTTCGGCCTGCACGAGCCGCTCGGGTTGCTCACCCGCCCGGATGGCATCTACACCGCCCAGCGCGCCGAGTTGACGCGGCTCAAGCTCGACGCGAAAGGCGAGAAGGTCTCGCGGGTGGAGAGCTTCTGCAACGACTGGGAGATCAGCGGCAGCTACCACGAGTACGCGTTCGGCCCGAAGCTCGACCACGACGGGAACCTGTGGGTGACGCTGAACCGGCCGTTCGGCGGCGGTCAGGAGCCGGCCGCGTACTGGCGCGGGTGGGCGGTGAAGGTCGACCCGAAAGGGAAGATGATCCCCGTGTGCCCCGGCCTGCGGTCCCCGTGCGGGCTCGGCCCGAACGCCGCCGGCGACATGTTCTACACCGACAACCAGGGCGACTGGGTGGCGGTGTGCAAGCTGTCGCACCTGAAGCCCGGGTCGTTCCAGGGGAACCCGATCGCCCTGGAGTCGTGCGACCACCCGCTCGCGAACTTCAAGAACCCCGGCAAGGGCTACCCGAAGAGCGGGCTGCTCTGGCCGAAGGCCGCCAAAGAGATCCCGCACCTCGCCGCCCCGGCGGTGTGGTTCCCGTACCCGGAGATGGGGAAGTCGCACAGCGACGTCGTGTTCGACGCCACCGGCGGGAAGTTCGGCCCGTTCGACAACCAGCTCTTCGTCGGCGACCAGGGGAACGCCATCATGGTCCGCGTCGACCTGGAGAAGGTGGACGGCGAGTACCAGGGGGCGTGCTTCCCGTTCCGGAAGGGGTTCGCGTCCGGCGTGCTGCGGATGTGCTGGGGGCACGACGGGAGCATGTTCGTCGGCGGGACGAACCGCGGGTGGGGCGGCGGGTCCCGGCCGTACATGCTCCAGCGGCTCGTCTGGACCGGGAAGACGCCGTTCGAGGTGCTGACGATGCGGGCCGCCGCGGACGGGTTCAGGCTCACGTTCACCGAGCCGGTCGATCCGAAGACGGCCGCCGACCCGAGGTCGTACGCGATGAGCTGCTGGACGTACCACTACCACAGCAACTACGGGGACAAGCCGCAGGACACCCACCCGCTGAAGGTGACCAAGGCGGCGGTCGGGGCGGACGGGAAGACGGTGACCCTGACCGTGGACGGGCTGGCTCCGTACTACGTCCACGAGTTGAAGCTCGACGGGGTGCGGGCCGCCGACGGCCGGCCGCTGCTGCACCCGGTCGGGTACTACACGCTGAACCGCGTCCCCGCGAAGTGAGCGATCCCGTCCGAGCCCGAGCGCCAGCGAGGGCCAGCGCTCGACCCTCGCTGGCGCTCGGGCTCGGACGGATCACCCGCGCCCCTTTCCCCGGAGTTCCCCCATGCGCCGCCTGATCCTGCCCGCCGTCCTGTGCCTCGGGGCCGCGTGCGCCGCCGCCCAGGAGAAGAAGGACGCCGACCCGAAGATGCTCGAGAAGGTCCAGGCCGCGCTGCCGGACGCGGCCCCGGCCAAGCCGAAGGCGCCGCGCAACATCCTCGTCTTCAGCAAGACGGCCGGGTTCCGCCACGGGTCCATCACCATCGGCGCCCGGGCGATCGCCCTGATGGGCGACAAGACCGGGGCGTACACCGTGTTCCACACCGAGGACGAGTCGTACCTGGAGCCGGAGAAGCTGAAGAAGTTCGACGCGGTGTTCATGCTGAACACCACCAACGAGTGCTTCCGGCCGAGGGTGAACGACAAGAACAGCAAGGAGGAGAAGGCCGCGGCGGACAAGCGGGAGGAGGAGCTGAAGAAGAGCCTGCTCGACTTCGTCCGCGGCGGGAAGGGGCTGATCGGGGTGCACGCCGCGACCGACACGTACAAGGCGTGGAAGGAGTACAACCAGATGATGGGCGGGGCGTTCGTCAGCCACCCGTGGCACAAGGCGGTGCCGGTGAAGGTGACGGACCCGAACAGCCCGGTGAACGCGGCGTTCGGCGGCAAGGACTTCGTGATCGCCGACGAGATCTACATGTTCCGGGACGACACCGCCCTGCCGGCCGACCGCCGGTTCCTGCTGGAGATGGACATCGCCAAGATGGACGAGAAGGACCGGGCCGGCGGGAAGCGGAAGGACGGGACGTACCCGATCAGCTGGATCAACAAGTACGGCGAGGGGCGGGTGTTCTACTGCTCGCTCGGGCACCGCGAGGAGGTCTACTGGAACCCGACGATCCTGAAGCACTACCTGGCCGGCATCCAGTACGCCCTCGGCGACCTGGAGGCCGACGCCACCCCGGCGAAGAAGTGACGGCCCGGCGAGCGGGGGGCGTCAGCCCCCTGATGCACCCCGGCGCGGTGGGCGCTCGGGGTGCATCAGGGGGCTGACGCCCCCCGCTCGCCGCACCCTTCACTCCAGCGGGACCGCCTCGCCGCCGTCCCGGGTGACGGCGGCCCAGAACGCGGCCGGCGCCACCCCGCCGGCGACCGGGCGGGCCGACCCGTCGAAGAACAGCGCCGGCATCGCCCCCGAGAACCCGGTCTGCGGGACCGACGGGTCGCAGTCGGCGGCCGCCGGCCGGACCTGGAACGTCGCCCCGGGCCGGGACGGGCGGACCGCCCCGAGCCCGTCCGGGACCGGCACCACGTCCCCGTGGTGGGCGTCGGCGAACGACGCCCGCCGCTGCTCGTTCAGCCGGACCGGGTCCGGCGGGGTCACGTTCACCGACCGGAGCGAGTAGAAGAAGTTGTACCGCCCGCCCGGGCCGCACCGGCTGTAGTGCTCGGCCACCGCGACCGTCGTCGCCGCCCCGTCCGGGAACCCGGCCGCAAACCCCGGCCGGCCGCGGAACGCGAACATGTTGGCGGCGTAGCTGCTGTCCCCGGGCGACAGCCGCCGGCCGGTCGGGCTGACCCCCGGCCGGATGGCGGTGGTCGGGTCGGCCGGGCCGACGTAGAGCGCGGGCTTGTCCCCGTCCCGGGCCTCGACGAACGGGAGGACGGCGGACAGCGGCGGGGCGTCGCCGGCCGCCGGGCGGGCGGGGTCGAGGAACCCCGGGAGCCGGCCGCGGACGGCCGCGTGGTGGTGCAGCCCGACCCCGACCTGGCGGAGCTGGTTCAGGCCCTTCGCCCGGGCGGCCGCCGCCCGCGCCTTCTGCACCGCCGGGACGAGCAGCCCGACCAGCACGGCGACGATCGCCGCCGCGACGAGCAGCTCGACGACCGTCAGGCCGTGCCGGGGGGCGGGTCTCACTTGGTGGTCACCGTCGTCTCGAGGTCCAGGAAGTCGAAGTCCGCCCCCTTCTGGAACGTCGCCATCGCGGTGACCCGGACGGTGAGGCCGCCCCCCAGGCCGGCGTAGTCCTTCATGACGATCGCCGCCGGGCTCGGGTGGTTGTCCTCGGCCAGCGTCTTGTTCGTCGCGTCGTCGATCACCCGGACGGTCAGGTCGGTGAAGTCCCACCCGTTCCCGGGGGCCCCGGTCACGACCACCGCGACCCCGCCGTCCAGGGGGCTCGGGAAGCCCCGCCCCCAGCTCAGCCGGTTGCCCCCGCGCGGGCCCTGGGAGTGGGTGGCGGCGGCGAGCCCGCACAGGACGGCCAACAGCAGGACGGGGCGGAGGACTCGCATCCGTGCGCTTCCGTGGGGTGGGCCGGCGTCTCCTCGCCGGATTTCGCGGGGATCGTAAGCTGACCCCCCGGCCCGCGTCAAGGCCACTTTCATCCGCCCCCCGGTCCGCCGAGGCCCGCATGTCGCGCCGCCCGTCCGTGCTCATCACCGGGGCGTCCGGGGAGATCGGGCACGGGCTGATCGACCGGCTCGCCGCCGACCCCGACCGCCCGGTCGTCACCCTCGACCTGAACCCGCTTCCGCCGGAGGTCGCCCCGCGGGTCCGCCAGCAGTTCGTCGGGTCGATCCTGGACACCGCCCTGTTGGAGCGCGTCCTGGCCGAGTACGAGGTGGACCGGGTGTACCACCTGGCCGCCCTGCTCAGCACCCGGAGCGAGTTCAGCCCGGCCCTGGCCCACAAGGTGAACGTCGAGGGCGCCCTGAACCTGCTCGAGTTCGCCCAGCGGCAGGGCGAGAGCCACGGCCGCCCGGTCGTCTTCTTCTACCCGTCGAGCGTCGCCGCGTTCGGCCTCCCGGACCTCGCCACCAAGGCCGCCGCGGGCCGGGTGAGGGAGGACGAGTACAACGTCCCGACCACGATGTACGGGGCGAACAAGCTGTACTGCGAGCACCTCGGGCGGTACTACGCCCGGCACTTCAAGCAGCTCGCCGCCGACCCGCACGCCGGGAAGGTGGACTTCCGGTGCGTCCGGTTCCCCGGGCTGATCTCGGCCGACACGGTGCCGAGCGGGGGGACCAGCGACTACGCCCCGGAGATGCTGCACGCGGCCGCCGCCGGGACGCCGTACGACTGCTTCGTCCGCCCGGACACCCGGATCCCGTTCATGGCGATGCCGGACGCGGTCGAGTGCATCCTCCGGCTGGCCGCCGCCCCGCGGGACCGGCTGACCCGGACGGTGTACAACGTGGGGGCGTTCGCCCCGACGGCGGCGGAGGTGGAGGCGGTGGCGCGGGCGGCGTTCCCGGCCGCCCGGCTCGGGACGAGGGTGGACGAGAAGCGGCAGGGGATCGTGGACACCTGGCCGGCGGACGTGGACGACGGGGCGGCCCGGCGGGACTGGGGCCACGCCCCGCGGTACGACTTCGCCGGGTGCTTCCGCGACTACCTGATCCCGCGGGTCAAGACCCGGTACGCCGGGACCGCCCCGTAGGGTGGGCCGAGCCGGCGCTTCGCCGGCGAGTCCCACCAGAGCCCCGCGCGGTGGGACTCGCCGGCGAAGTGCCGGCTCGGCCCACCCTACCGAACCCGTTGTCCGGAGGCACCATGCCGGTTTGGGAAGCCGTCCTGCTCGGGGTCGTCCAGGGGCTGACCGAGTTCCTGCCGATCAGCAGCACCGCCCACCTCCTCGTCGCCCGCCAACTGCTCGGCCACGCCCACCCGGAGGACGCGTTCACCGTCGTCGTCCAGCTCGGGACGCTGGCGGCGGTGTTCGCGTACTTCCGGGCCGACATCGTGAAGCTGCTCGGCGGGCTGTGGGCCGACGTCCGGGCCGCGCGGGTCGGGAGCACTCCGGCGTCGCGGCTCGGGTGGCTGATCGTCCTCGGCACGGTCCCGGCGGTGCTCGTCGGGTTCACCCTGAAGAACTGGCTGAAGGCGACCTTCTTCAACCTGCCGGCGGTGGCGGTGGTGTCGATCGTGTTCGCGCTCTTGATGCTCGGGTCGGAGTGGTGGGCGGCGCGGCGGGCGCGGCGCGGGCTGGCCCCGCGCGGGGAGGCCGACCTGGGGTGGCTCGACGCCCTGTGGGTCGGGACGTGGCAGGCGTTCGCGCTGATGCCGGGCGGGTCCCGGTCCGGGACGACGATCACCGGCGGGCTGTTCGCCGGCCTCACCCGCCCGGCGGCCGCCCGGTTCTCGTTCCTGCTGTCGCTGCCGATCATCCTCGGGGCCGGGCTGAAGGAGCTGTACGACGAGTACAAGAAGCTGAAGAGCCCGGCGCCGGGGGAGCCGGCGAGCCTGTTCGCGTCCGGGGACGAGGTGACGGCGCTGCTGGTCGGGACGGCCGCGGCGGCGGTCGTCGGATACCTGTCGATCGCGTTCCTGCTGCGGTTCCTCCAGCGGTACACGACCGGGGTGTTCGTGGCGTACCGGCTGGCCCTGGGGGCGGCGATCCTGGCGCTGCTGGCGGCCGGGGTCGTGCGGTAGCCTGGTGGCACCGGCATTCCTGCCGGTGCTCCCTCTCACACCGGCAGGAATGCCGGTGCCACGGAAAAAACCTGAGCACCCGGCGGCCCCGGCGGACATGATGGGGTAGAGGAGTGCCACCGATGCCCCGCGTCCGCCTGCCGGCCCGGCTGCCCGCCCCGCTCGCCGGGGACGACGACCGCGCCCTGGTCGCCCGGTTCGCCGCCGCCCGGGACGACGCGGCGTTCGCCGCGCTGGTCGGCCGGCACGCCCGGATGGTGTACGGGGTGTGCCGGCGGACGGTCCGGGACGGGCACCTCGCCGAGGACGCGTTCCAGGCGACGTTCCTGGTGCTGGCGAGGCACCCGGCCCGGGCGGCGGCGGCCGCGTCCGTCGGCGGGTGGCTGTTCGGGATCGCCCGCCGGGTCGGGCTGGCCGCCCGCCGGCACGAGGACCGCCGGTCCCGGCGAGCGGGGGGTGTCAGCCCCCTGATCACCGTGGGGAATCAGGGGGCTGACACCCCCCGCTCGCCGGACTTCGACGACCTGCTCCGCGCCCTCGACGAGGAGTTGTCCGCCCTCCCGGACGACTGCCGGGCGGCGCTGGTCGCGTGCTTCCTGGACGAGCGCACCCAGGACGAGGCGGCCTGTCAGCTCGGGTGGAGCCTGAGCACCCTGCGCCGCCGGCTCGACCGCGGGAAGGAGCTGCTCCGCGCCCGGCTCACCCGCCGCGGGGTGACGCTCGCCGCCGGGCTGTTCGCCGCCGGCCTCGCTCGGTCGGCGTCGGCCGCGGTCCCGGTCCGGTTACTGGACGCGACGACGCCCGCCGCCGGGTCGCCGCTGGCCGCCGCGCTCGCCGCGGAGGCAGCCCGGGGGCTGTTCACCGCGAAGGTCGTGCTGGCGGTCGCGGCCGGGGTGGCGGTCGCGGTCGGCGGGCTGGCGGTGGCGGTCGCCGACCGTGCCCGGCCGGCGGAAGCGGCCCCGCCGGTGCCGCAGTTCGTCGCCGCGCCGATCCCGCAGGAGCGGAAGCCGTGGGCGGCGGTGACCGGGCGGGTGGTGTACCCCGGGGACGGGCCGCTGCCGAAGCCGCGGCTGGTGCCGGTGGGGATGATCAAGGACGCGGACTTCTTCCCGCCGGCCGGGGAGTTGACCTACGGCGACGTGGTGGTCGACCCGAAGACGCGCGGGCTGGCGAACGCGGTGGTGTGGCTCCGCCCGGACTCGGACGACCGCAACGACCCGTTCCCGCCCGACCGGATCCACACCACGTACCGCGACGCGAGGCCGCGGGAGCACCGGGTGGAGTGCGGGCGGGGCGGGTTCACCCCGCGGGTCGTCGCCGCCCGGGCCGGGGACCGGCTGGTGTACGCGAACCCGACCCCGATCCCGTTCAACGTCCAGTACGACCGGTACCCGACGTCCGACCGGGACCCGCCGGGGGTCGGCCGGAACGACTTCAACGTCCTCCTCCCGCCGAAGGGGCAGGAGCACCTCGCCCCGGGGCGGGGGCAGGAGTACGTGACCGACCCGCTCCCGGCCCTCCGCTCCGCCGACCACGTGAAGGACAACATCCACCGGTGGGTGGTCGGGTGCGTCTGGGCGTTCGACCACCCGTACTTCGCGGTCACCGACGCCGAGGGCCGGTTCGCGATCCCGGACGCCCCGGCCGGGGCGTGGCGGCTGATGGCGTGGCACGAGAAGGTCGGGTGGCGGCACGGGCCGAAGGGCCGGCTCGGGGAGCGGGTCGTCGTCCCGGCCGGCGGCCGGCTGGACCTGAAGGCCCTGGCCCACGAGAGCGACCTCTGGGCCGAGCGACAAGACGACCCCTGAGCGGGGGGCGTCAGCCCCCTGGGGCTTCGGGGCGCACAGGGGGCTGACGCCCCCCGCTCAGGACTTTCGACCAAGTTCCCCTCAACCCCAAGGTTTCCCATGCGACTGCTGTCGTGCGTGCTCGGCTGCGCGCTGGCCGGTACCGCCGCGGGCGGCGACGACCCGAAGGCGTGGGCCACGGTCAAAGGCCAGGTCGTGTACCCGGCCGACAAGCCCGTCCCGAAGCGGGCGGCCCTGCCGGCGCCGGCCGCGTGCCCGAACTGCCCCCCGATCCTGGACGAGGCGGTGGTCGTCAACCCGAAGAACCGCGGGGTCAAGAACGTCGTCGTCTGGCTCCGCCCGGACGACGCGACCGACCCGAAGGCGAAGTTCGCCCCCGGGCAGATCCACCCGGGCGACGCGAAGCGGAAGCCGGCCGAGGCGGTCATCGACCAGCCGTGCTGCATGTTCGAGCCGCGGGTGCTGGCCGCCCGGGCCGGGGACGCGCTGGTGGTGAAGAACCCGGCCGCGGTCGCCCACAACTTCTTCTGGGTGAGCGCGAACAACGGCGAGCACAACGTCAACGTCCCGCTCAACGGGCAGTGGAAGCTGCCGAACCCGCTGGCGGCCGAGCCCAGCCCGGTCCACTACAAGTGCACCATCCACCCGTGGATGGCCGGGTACGTCCGCGTCTTCGACCACCCGTACTACGCGGTGACGGACGACGACGGCAAGTTCGAGATCAAGGACGCCCCGGCCGGGAAGTTCCGGATCGTGTACTGGCACGAGAGCGGCGTCCGCGGCGGGGCGAAGGGGCGATTCGGCGAGCCGATCCAGATCGCCGGCCCGACGCTGGAGATGAAGCCGGTCGACTTCGAGGTGAAGTGACGCCCGGCCCGCGGTTCCCGGAACTTTCCCCGCCCCGCCGGCTTCAATACCTGTAGCCGGCGGTCACCACGGGGAGGGTTCGGGATGTCGCCACGGGTCGCGCGGGTCGTCGCCACGGTCGCCCTGGGGCACGCACTGGCCCTGTCGCCGGTGCTGTCCGCCGACGACAAGCCCGCCTCCCCGGCCAAGGAGCCGGCGGCCAAGCCGACCGACTGGTCGCGGTACGTCGTCGTCGGGGACGTGGTCGGCGAGGTGGTGAAGGCCGACGCGAACAAGCTGACCCTGCGGGTGACGTGGTTCGTCCAGGAGGTGAAGGGCGGGAACAACAACAACCGCCGCCCGCAGCTGTCGGGGAACAACCGGAACTTCCGCAACCCGCAGGCCCGCAACGGCGGCCGCCCGCCGCAGGTGACGACCAAGGAGCAGCACCACGACTACGAGATCGAGTACGTCCCCGAGTCGCTGGTCCGGACCAAGCTGCTCCCGCCGAAGACGGACGAGAAGGGGAAGCGGGTGAACTACACCCAGAAGGAGCTGGAGGCCGTGCGGGCCCCGGCCGGGGCGCCGTGGTACGCCGCCTCGCCCGCCGACCTGGAACCCGGCCACATCGTCGAGGTGGTGTTCGTCCGCGAAAAGACGGTCCCGGCGGCGAAGGCGACCGAGGACGACCTGCGGGTGAAGTACGCGATCATCCTGGGCAAGGACTCCTCCCCGCCGGTCGAGGACAAGAAGGACGACAAGAAAAAGAAGAACTGAGCGGCGGGCAGGCAGGGGCGTCACCCCCGCAGCTCGGCCTGGGCCTTGCGGGCGGCGTCCTCCACCTTCCCCTCCCAGTCCGGGTCGTCCGGGTGGAACGGGAACGTCACCCCGCGGGAGCTGTTCACCACCGCCCCCAGCCCGTCCGCCCGGTACGCCGCCTTCACGTCCGCCGCCGTCCCGCCCTGCGCCCCGTACCCCGGGACCAGCAGCCACACCCCCGGCAGCTCGGCCCGCAGCTCCGCCAACTCCCGCGGGTGCGTCGCCCCGACCACCGCCCCCACGTCGCCCAGCCCACTCTTCCCGACCGTCGGCGCGTTCCACCCGGCCACCGCCGCCGCCACGTGCCGGTACAGCGGCTTCCCGCCGCACGGGAGGTCCTGGAACAGCCCGGCCCCGGGGTTGCTCGTCCGCACCAGCACGAACACCCCGCGGTCCGCCTTCCGCGCCGCGGACAGGAACGGCTCGACCGCGTCCGCCCCGAGGTACGGGTTGACGGTCAGGGCGTCGGCGTTCCAGACCGGGACGGTCTCGCCGTCGGTCGTGCTGCCGGCGAACGCGGCGTCGGCGTAGGCGGCGGCGGTGGAGGAGATGTCGCCGCGCTTGGCGTCGAGGATGGTGACGAACCCGAGCTCGCGCGCCCACTGGAGGAGGGTCTGGAGGGACCGCATCCCGTCCGGCCCGGCCAGCTCGAAGAACGCGGCCTGCGGCTTCACCACCCCGGCTAGGCCGCGGACCAGGTCGAGGACGCGCGCCCCGAACACCTCGAACGCCTTGGCGACCCCGGCCGGGCCGCGGCCGGTGTACGTCCGGCGGATCGCCGCCGGGAGCTGGTCCCACCGCGGGTCGATCCCGACGCACAGCGGCCCGTCGCGGCGGACGGCGTCGGCGAGGCGGTCGGAGAAGCTCATGGGTGGTGGGGTTGTGGGGTGGCGAGGTCGTGGGGCGGCGGGCTCGGTGTTTCACAACCTCACCACCCCACCACCCCGCCACCTCACTTCTTCACGCTCACCCAGATGACGTCGGTGGCGTACCCGATCTTCACCACGAAGTTGATCGGGACGAACGCCTGCACGCAGACCGGCACGTCGGCGCACTCCGCGGCGTCCGCGGCGGCCTTCAGCACCACGTGCCCCGCACTCCCCGTGCCGAGCAGCGTCTTACTCTTCCCGTCGATCATTGTCACCCCTGGCGGGAGCGGGCTGGCGTGCACCACCGTCAGGTGCCGGATCGGGACGTCGAGCGTCACCGGCCCGGCGAACCCCGGGCCGCGGACCACCTCGACGTCGATCTTCACCTCCTCGCCCGGCTTCAGCACCACCCGGTCCTTCGACGCCTTCACCCGGGCGACGTCCGACGTCGCGGTCACGGCGACGGCCGGCATCCGGACGTCGAACCGGCCCCGCCCGCCGCCCGGCATGTAGATCTCCTCGACCGCCGCCGCCTCCCGCACCAGCCGGGCCGGCTTCCCGTCGGCATCGACGGCGTCGGCCGTCCCGACCACCGCCACCGCCGCCGCCCCGACCGGCGCGTCCTCCGCCGCCGACACCACCACGAGCCCGGTCGTCATGTTCGCCGGGATCGTCAGCCGGCTCGCCGCCACCCCGGCCGGCAGCCCCTTCACCTCGACCGCGACCGGCCCGGCGAACCCGTTCAGCCGGGTCACCTGGGCGTACCACGCGGTCCGCCCGCCGGGGCCGATCATCGCCTTCGACGGGTCGCACTTGAGCGCGAAGTCCGGCCGGGCGAGGTCGCACTCCAGGAGGTACACGAACCCGTCCCCGCCCTTGTTGTTCAGGTCCCGCACCCGGGCCACGTAGTCCCCGTCCGCCGGCGGGGTGAACACCAGGGCGCTGTCCTTGATCCCCGGCCCCTGGTCGTCGTTACTCGCCAGCACCTTGCCGTCCGGGCCGAGCACGTCGAGCTGGGCGTCGAGCTGGCTGCGGAGCGGGGTGCCGAACCGGCGGGCGAACACCTCCAGCCGGACCGGCTTCCCCTTCGCCCCGGCGAACACGTAGTGGTCGAGGTCGCGCTTGACGCCGACCCGGCCGTTCACCGCGCACGGTACGGTGACCCGGGTCGCGGCCTTCGGGTCGTCGTTCGGCTCGACCTCCTCGGCCAGCGGCAGCGGGGTGACCACGACCGGGACCGGGTTCGTCTCGGCGTCGCCGGCCCGCAGCGGGGCGGTCGTGACCCCCGGGGCGGCCGGGGCGGTGAGCGTCCAGTCGGCGCCGAGCCCGGCGGCGCTGCCGACCGGGGCGACCTTCGTCAGCTTGCCGGGGTTCACCCCGAGCGGGAAGGCGTGCGCCGCGTACGGCTTGTCGGTGACCGTGACGGCGTACGCCCACCGCGGGTCGCCGTCGTACTTCGCGTCGCGGACGGCGAGCAGGTACTCGCCGTCCTTCGGCGGGGTGAACGTGAGCACCGGGTCGGCGAAGAACCCGTCGTCCGCGGCCGCCAGCTCCTTCCCGGCCGCGTCGTACACGGCGACCAGCGGGTCGGCGTGCTTCTGCAGGTCGTGGATCTTGTCCTGGATGCGGGCGCAGAACACCTCGACCGTGACCGGCCGGCCGGCCGCCGCCGGGAACCGGTAGTAGTCCACATTTTCCACCGCCTCTACCCGCCCGCAGATCACCGCCGGGACCGACACCGGCTGGGCCTTCTCGGGGGTGCCAATCCCCGGCTGCTCCTTCACCACCGGGGCGTCCACGACGACGAGCTGGCCGAGCGACGAGACGCCGTGCCGGCAGGCGACGCGGAACTCGCGGACCCCGGGCCGGGCGTCGGCCGCGACGGTCACCTTGAGCGGCAGCGCGGCGAGGGCCGGGACCGGGGCCTTCGGGTCGGCGGCCGGGGCCGCCCCCTTCGGCGGGACCGGCTCGGCGGTCACGCCGTCGCCCTCGACGAGCACCTTGTAGGCGCCGGCGAGGGAACTGGTCCGGCACTCGACGACGACCTCGGCGGTCGTCCCGCGCTGGACCGCGACCGGGGTGACGTGGGTGACCATCGGGAACGACGTCTGGGCGGCCGCGGCGGCCGGCACGAGGGCCGCGAGGAGGGTGTAGGCGTGGCGCATGGCGGGGTGGGGGTGGGTTGTTGGAAGTGGGTTGCCGGAGGGTCGGGCCCGAGCGGGGGGCGTCAGTTCCGAGGGCCCGCCCGGGCCAAGAGCGTGTACACGGGGCGGACC